>ENA-UOTZ01000981-UOTZ01000981.1-compost-metagenome-genome-assembly--contig:-NODE-981-length-21896-cov-7.636922_pt1 | contig 21896 bp, 10 predicted proteins | sample MGYA00238144_ERZ746983 | MGnify/ENA primary metagenome ERZ746983 (study PRJEB28759, sample SAMN06268863) | compost metagenome | isolation source: single cell | place: USA: California, Emeryville, Joint... | reverse complement strand
GTCCCTGAGTATATGGAGGAAGCCAGACAAAAACTTGAAGAAAAAATTGAGAAGGACAAATTTCCTGAAAGTTTGGAAGTGTTTACTCAAGATTTCAAAGACGACTCTTGGCTCGATAAAAATTTCCTTCTTATCACCAAACTTGAAGACATCATTCTCAGTATGAATTATGTCTTCATGCAAGAGATGCCTCTTGCGCAGTGTTATATCTACACCCTCATCACAGGATTTTGGTTGTTGTTGGTGATAGTTACTCGGCCTTTGAGCTCAAGATCCGCTTTTATAATTTTGGTATTCAATGAATCAGTGAAATTGTTACTTGGAATAATCGCTGTGGTGATGACGACCAATGATTCAGCCGATTTTCTAAGTCCAGAGATGGGTTTGACGGTAGGTAATGTCATGATTTGGACAATGATAGTCACTCTTGGAATTAATACATTAATAGCAGTTGTTCTTTTCTTATATTCAATTTATGAATTAATCAAAAATTGTCGTGAGAAATGTAAACAAAAGAAGAAAAAGGCCCCACAGAGAGAACAAGAAAAACGAGAAAATCGTTTACAAGAACGACAACGAAAACAGCAACACCAGCAACGGAGACAGCGAGTCAGAGGAGTGGATGAAAGTGACATGTCCTTAGACCCCTCCCCCTCGGGTCATACTTTCATAATTTCAACCGTCAAGTATCTAGATCCTTCGCAATTTTTAATTTTATCATTCTTTTTATTATTAGGAGAACCAGTCTTGATCAATCCTCTCTTCATTTCCACAGTGGAAGCACAAAAAAACGTCGACGACAACTAGGGTTCTTCGAGACCTCGAAGAATTGATATCCCAATCGAAATTAATTCCAAAAAATAATGAGAAAACCAAATCCATTTCTTTTGAAAAATATTGATGAATTATGTTTTTGCATATTTAACCTTAAGTCATATGTATCAACAAATATGGACAACAATTCATCAAAGAAAAGATTGTTTTTATCCTAGTGATCATCACTTGGATCCCATTCCGACTCTGCAAAAAGAAAGGAAATAAAAAACCTGGAATTTTCGAGAAGATTCATTACATATTCAGATGGAATTTACTCATTTCATTTTTTGCTGCAGACTTGACTCCGTTTCTGGTTCAAATTGGTTTACAGTTTAAAGAGGCGCCTTTCATTACCAGTGATAGATATACTATCCTTTCTACATGTATATTGGTGATCGTGCTTTTCTCATATTTCTTGATTTTTATTGGTGGGATCTACCAAATAAATCGTAAAAGACTAGACGTCCCGATATATATGAAGGATGTGAGAAAAAAACTGAAAGCGAGAATTGAAAAGGATAAATTCCCCGAGAGTCTAACAATTTCCACTCAAGAATTTAAAGGTGAGGTAGGCTTTGATCGAAATTTCTTGCTCATTGCTAAACTTGAATAAGTGCTTCTCAGCTTGAATTATATTTTCATACTAGATAAGCCTATGGCACAATGCTACATCTACACTATTGTCACTGGATTTTGGTTGGTAATGGTCATAGTTGGAAGCCCACTGAAATCTAAAGCTGGATTTGTCATCTTCGTGTTTAACCAAGCTGTACGGTTGGTATTAGGTATCTTTGCTGCGATTTTAGCAACGAACGATTCTATATACTTTTTTCTCAATTGGGTGCGCTTTATATTCTATTTATGCGAGTATCAAGAAGCGTCGCAATCGAAAAAATAAAGCAAGAGACCGTCAAAATAAACAATCAAAAATCATTAATGAAAGTACAAGACAGCTGAGGCTGCTGGATGTATCATCTGCAAATTAATGATCTTCCAAATTAATGGAAAGTGTTTATCTCAAGTAAAGTTTTCTCTCTTAATCCTTTTCTAAAACCGAATACAAAGTGTAGCGCGCCAACCTCATTGAATCTCTCGAAGCTGCGAGGGTCCCCTCTAACCAACCTCTCACACATCACTTAAGTCTCGATAAGTTCGTATTTTTAATACTGGATTCACTGGGTTTTTTCATAAGACTACAAATTTGCTTAAGTCATTCCGCTCGCATAAATTTGCTTATTCTAATAAATTCTTGTCGCTGAACAAAATTAACTTACAATCAGATATGATTTTCATAAATGTGACCGATGTAGAAATAATTAACTTCAGCAACATAAACGAGTAACAACCTCAAAATTTTGGCTCTCTTTTAATACAACAACGCTGACTTTGGAAAAAAAATTAAAAATAATTCACTTCTTAATCGTTCAAAGAAGACCAATTCCCTCGAATTTTGATCTTATTTTGCTAGTCAGCAATCATCTGTATTTTCAAACCTTCTCTCCAGACTGCCAAGAGCCGATTATTTCTGTTTCATCTTCCTTAATAAAAGAGCCTTTCTTGGCTATGCTAATCCTGTCCTAATGTCTGATCATATTTGAAACTTTTTCCAAACGTATCAAATCCGAGGAGATTATACATCTCAGAAGCCAGTCTCCCTAAAATATTTGAGTATACCATGGTTACACATTACTAAAATGAAAAATGAATACTATCTTGCTCAATAGGTAAATCTTATTATTCTCATAGACTATTTAGAAGATAACATCCAACTTCTTAGTTCAGTAGAGTTGAGAAACCTCAGCTCACCCAAGCACTCGAAAACACATACAATTTAACATCTTTAGACTAGATTCTATCGGATAAAATTTATGACACTCGTCCAGTTTCGAAAAGAGATAAACCAGTGGAATACTGGAATATCACGAACCTTTTAGATCCAAAAGAGATTCGCTATCTTATACATCGCTCAGCTGGCATGACAAATACAAAAAGCAGCTCAGCGAGAATACTGGCATCCAGCTCTAAATCAACCAAACATCTGAACTTTCCAAAACTAATAAAAACATAAATCACAAACTACAGAAGAAAAAATATTTCGAAATTATCATACTGATACCAGTCTACTGGATGTTCATTAAAACTAGTGATCCTTCGAGTAGGATCTTATCATTAGCTCGCTGACTCACACTGCTAATATATCAGACACCTTAATAAAAGTGCGCGATAGCAAACAAATAACATGGTAGCAATATTCGAAGTCAAAATCACTCGCATTGAGCTTTTGAACCGCTACGAGGTCTTCCGAAAGCTCAGCCCACTCATCGTCCTCTCCCTCGATGCCCAGCAGTTCAGTTGCCGAATCCCATCGGCCGGAATCGGACATTTGGAAGAGAAATTTCGTTTCGAACTCTCCGGTACAGCAAACGTCCTCTCCATTCAGCTCTACAAGCTCGAAGAAGACAATATAGAGAAAAGGACGCTCATGGGTGAAGGTGGACTCAAAATCCTGCAGCACATGTCCACGAAAAAGCTGGAATGCTGGGTCGATATCATGTCCCAGCAAGAACCCATCGCAACAGTCAAACTCGAAGCTGAGATCATCCACGATCAGAAACCAACCGGGATGATTGAGGACATCACCCAGAAAATTCACAATCACAAAGAGATTACGACCGAATCAAGAGCACAACAACCTGCTGAAATGTTCAGCATGGCTGGCGGTCCAAGACCGAAAGACAAGAGGGTTAGCTTTAACATGAACTCGGATGAGGTTGTGCTAAATGAGAGCGCGAAGGACGCCGCAGCGATGTTTCATCTAGAGAAGATGGATGATTACGATCCTGGCCATTTACCGCCGACTGAGAAAGAGCGAATTCGTGCTCATCAAATGCAGTCAAAGATGACTCAACCGCATATGGAGCCTGACATAGACATCCCTTTGGACGATGATGATGAAATTCAAGGTTTCAGACACCAGAGGCAGCCAGTGTTAGGCATGATCTTCGGCCCTCGGTTCGGGGGCGCTGATCGAGTGGTGAGTAGTATCGGCGACAGAGAAATCGAAGAGGAAGAGATGGGAAAACACACTGAAATGATGACGAAAGAAGATCTGAAGCTCGGGCATATCCAGGCGAATGAAGTGGCGCGTATGAAAGAAAATCCTCTGAAGATTGAGTAATTAGCCCTTCCGGCTCTACATCAATAATATTTTGGTTAACACTAGATGCAATTCTGTAATGTAAATTAGATTTGCACTTTTTTCGTTTATTTTGAGTCACATAATTATCTATACTTAGAATATCATTGCACGACTAAAATCTGACCCCTCATGAACTAACTCCGCTCCATTTGACCTTAAGAAACACACTTTGACCCTCAGGAAATACGCGAGTAGAGAGTGTTTGATTTGCTTTGAAAATTAGCAACAAAATCGACAGTATACACTCTGCTTTACTAACATATACAACGAAATTCGCTTACCAGTATGATTTATTTATTCTTGTACTCATTGCTTTCTTCTTTGAGCATTTTTATTTTCTCTTTCGAGTCCTAAGCGAGAATAAGTCATTAGAGCTCATTACAATGGAATATTACAGCTAATATTTTCTTCTGGAGGGATATCGTATCAGTTTGGTGGGCGTGTTCGCTTTCCATGTGCTTAATTTCTTCAGTCAGTGCTCTCAGCTGCTGTTTTAGAGTTATGACCCTTGCTTCGTTTTGTTTGATCTCCTCTCTCAATGAATCTTCATATTCCTATCGCATTTGAATGAGAAATAGACTTCAATTGCATATTTTTTGCCTTTTTGATAAAATCATGCCGAAAGGCGTTTTCGCTCATAATAACATTGTGTGTTTCAGATCTTTTTGCTCTAAACAAACATCAGCATGCTGCTCAACGCGCACATTTACTCTTGGCTAGGTAGTTTGAATATATTTGAAATTTCAGTCTGCTCAATTTTGTTGTCAATTGCAAAAATCGCTTTGTTCAGTGCCTGGATTTCCTGGTCGAGGAGGGTGTATTGACCCGTTTCTGCATTGTGTGCTAATGATGGAAAAATGAGTTCAGAGGAAGAGGAAGAGCTGTTTTCAACTTTCATCGTCTTCAAACATTTTAATTTTCCGGTTGACGTCCTTGAGGTAGGATCGCAGGTCATCGTTTTCTTTTTGCTGACGGTTGATACGTAGAATATATGCTTTTTGTCGTTGCTAAAATAATTGGTTCAGGGACGGCGACTGAAGGACTTACCTTGCATTCCTTAATCTGCTGATCATAATCAAAGTCTTATTCAAGATATCAGGGACGTTTGTGGGTAGGAAGTAGTTACTCTGATTAATGTCCATCGGCTCGCGTTGAGCGCTTTCATCCATCATGTCTGATTCTTGCGGGGTCATGCTTTGAGTGGAGAATCCAGCACAAAAAATCTTTGAGAAAATTTTATTTGAGGGTTCTGTGAAGGAATTTGAAATTAATCGCAGAGAGTCGAGGCAGAGTTATTTCGCCAATTGACCATCGAAGAAGATGAAGATGATTTCAAGATGGAAAAGCTACGAAAACCCACTATGAGAATGTCTTAACGACAAATTTAGAGGATATCTACTTCGTAGCATTTTACAAAGAATCTATTTGATTGTTAAATTACGAAAAGGTTGAAATAGTTGCATGATGCTTTTTGGTTGGGTGGATATGACTGTAAGATACACTGGAAGATGCTAGGAAGTTTGGGAGTTTAGAAAGAAAATTGAAGTGATTTTATCGAGAAAGCAATTTTGATGATTATTACAGATGACGCATTTCTCGAAAGCTTCGCTCAAGGTAGGAGAATTCTTTCTACAGTCGATAATGCTGAGCACTATGTGTCGATGGATCAATTCTGCAAAGGAGTTTTGTAAAAAATATGAGCATCTGACCGGATCGTATTGGAAGAGTTTTCTTGTGAGCTTGAAGTAATTATTGTTCAAAATTTCATGTTGGATGAGTCGTAATTCACATTCAAATTCTATTGTAATTCAGAAAATATTCATTTTCTCGATGTTGATAAAATAGAATGATTGTATAGTCAAATCAGGACTGCTACATGGACATCAGTCTTTTTTTCACTTTTATGGTTTATGATAATCTCAGAATTCTCTCATGTTTGGAAGAAGTACTCTTCAAAGATCGAGTTGCAATTTATTTTTAGCGGAGCTATTTTAACTGTAACAGAACATGATTTTTCAATTAAAACCGAGCCAATATTAGCCTAGCCGTTCTAATCAAAAATCGTCAAGCTTTAATTGGCGTAAACTCTGCTCTAAATACCAAGCCCTCAGAGTCACATAGATTATTTCAACTTGAAAAACCATCATCACACCTACTCATTCACGCTCAGAGCCTTATTCCATAATGAAAAGCACAAGATCGACAGCCATTGACTTTCTTTGTAGAATTCTTAATATACTACGTCGTACAACGATGGAGCTCATATAAACCCTGCTATACTCTCACAACAGGCTGGTCTCCTCACAGAAGTCGCCGCCAACTGGGAATCGAGAGGAAAGGAACAATCGTGCTAGTGTTGGTTGTTTTATTTCAAATGCAATTTTTTTCATATTGAAGTTCATCAAAATATATTTTGTATTGTATTTATTTCAGGCAACTGTTATTCATTTTATGCTCCTTTATTTCTATTAGCCACACACAGCTTCACTCCAAAGTTTTATAAACGTGTCTGTCTAGCTTAGTGATAAAAAAATGCTCGCCAGCATTAATCTTACATTAATTAATTATTCGAGATTTTGAAAATGATCTAACAAAAGAGTCTATATTTTTGTTCTTTCTTCAAAACTGCTAGTACTCGTCGTTTTTTTGGCCATTTACAGAAAGAAATGTTCCCATCGTTAATAAAATGTATTTCGTGATGATTAACTTGGCATGTGACGACGAGGCTTGATAGTCGCGTCAGACAGGTGAGAGATTCATATATCTTACGCCTGATTTTAAACAATGGCTTAGATTGGATAACAATAATAACGACAGAGGACCTCAGTGCCTTAAACTCTTTTTATTTATAAAACCAGTAAGCTGTTTTATTTAATGCAATTTCAGTTTGAAAAAAGAACTTGAATAAATTTTGAATATGATTGGATAGCCATATTTAATCTGATCTATTGTTCAATCTTGCAAGACCTGCTGGCTTATACGAGTGAGATTAACTGTTTTCTTAGCATTGAGGAATTTGGTTGTTCACTTTGGATTCTTACTTTATTTTTAGAGTGCAGTTTCTGAATTAGACTTTTTATTAATACATTCTTAATTTAGAGAAATAAAATAAAAATAGAGCAACTTAGTTAATCCTTTACTTATTTAAATACCGATACAGACTCAGTTATCTATTCAAGAAATTCAAATCAAAGCTCAAGATCATAGCATTATTACCTTTACTTTTCATAACAATGGGAAGCCAAACAAAGCCATTATCTCCATGCCAAAAGTTCTTGCTCATCACATATTTGACCGTGCTTGCAGGATACTACGGTGTTCTGCTCTGGAGTTCATATAGCGCTTGGCATACCCTCTCACAACAGACTGATCGCAGCGACAGAAGTCGCCGCCAACTAGGAATTGAATCCTATTATCGATATCAAAGCAATGGCTGCTTGCTCTGGAGAGTATAGCGAGCCTCTCTTTAGCTATCAATGGCCTGGGACTGTTGAAGGCTGCAACTGCGAAGGAAAATCTCCATTGACCTCACGCTGGAGCTTGTTCGACTGAAGAAGCAGCGGCTGGTTGTACCAAAGTCAATGCGATTAGTGCTGCTAATCTCGAGTATATTGGTCAAATCAATGGAATCTCCCACACATTATGCGTCAAAAGGGATAAATCTTATACTGTTAAGTCAGTTTATAGCAACATCGTTGTATCTTCCTCATCTTCAGTGATTGTGCTCCAGGAACGAAGAGTTTCAATAACCCTTCAGATCCTAAAAATTTGATCTGTATTCCATCATCAGCAACATGCCCTATCACTTTGATATCGTTCTCCGAGACCGCTTGTGGTAGCACGACTAATTGTGTTGAATTCCATAAGGACTCCACAACCACAAAAAGTCTTACATTCAGTACGACCTCTTCGAGCAATTTGCCAATCGTAGAGTTCAGACTAAACGAATGGGTTTATAGAAAAAAAGCAGCAAACAGGTGGAAATAATGATGATAATGATGATGAATGAGGCTCAAAGCAAGTGCAAATTTCCGCAAAAAAGGGCTTTAGTTGAAAAACAAAACAAAAAAATAAATATAGCTCGCGACGACCAATGATGTTATAAAAAGCTAAGTGAGGAAAGAATAGTGTGTCAATTGGTTTGATTTCACATGATTATGTTTCTCGGTTGATCTTTGTCTATTATTAATTGTGCATTAATCTAGTCACGTCACTTTTTTTGGCTACTTTCGTTTTGATACTTTTCCTATAACCTAAATGAATACACAATGTGTGCAAGAAAGGACGCTCAGATTATCTATCCTGGCCGGAACGAATATATGTTGCGAGCTACACAAAGAGCAAACTGTGGGACCTCAAATACCTATTGGAATCAACCTACTTCTATTCACGTCACCAGGAGCGACCTCTACGCTTTCAATGGAATCGGAAACAAAATTGCAGCGCTTCCTGGCATTTCAAATTACTTATCATCAAGCTCATCCAGCTCTCTATTGAATCCTCATTATGAAGTCTTTGGCAGGACATATATTACTTGGAATCCAACCACCGGTCAATCTTATTTCCAGCAATTCGCTGACGACGCTGGCACTCTTGGCCATTTGCATATTATCCAAACTGCTAATCTCATTGTGACTGCGGTTTCCACGGCCATTTTCAGCTTCTTGATTCCTTTCTTGGAGATTTTGAATTTGATGGGTTGCAAAACTTGCGGGAAGAAAGAAACTGCAATTGAAGAGTATCAAAAGCTCAAGTACGTCAACACTATAGCGAGTTTAGTATTTAAAATGGTGAAGCTTTCAGCCGTCATTGTTGGGTTGATAATCGCACTCACCTGCCGTTCATATTACAATCCGATATCGGAAAATGGCTGCTCTGATAGCGCATTCAATGGTGTGATCTCAGATAAGAACTCGAGTTTGTGGACAGTAATATACAATAATATATCGTTCTTGGCATTATTAGTGGTGATCAAAATTATGGACGTGATTGTATACAAGAACGCGAAGAGAAAGGAAAAAGAAAATGAGACCAAGGTCAGACCGATGAGTCCAAAAAAGCGAAACCTGGAGGTGTAGTATTCAAATTTGAAGTCGCACCGGCACCTGTGGGATACAAACAACCAGTGTTTCTAGCCCATAAGCTGGTTTAATCGTGAAAACTATTGAAACTCTTTTATAACAAGTGAGGAACTTTGTTTTTTCTTCTTACTCATGTCATGTCATTTCAAGTATTTTTTTATTAAAGTGTTTTTTAACTATTTTTCATTATTGATGATCAATGATATCGCTATTAACGAGTAATTCTCAAATAAGTTCTCTCAACTCGTTATTATGACTAAAATAATTTGGTCCATCCCTCAGTCTGAAGACGAAAACATATAATGATAAAGAAACGAATTTCTTCAGATTTTCGTCATATAATATTATCAAAACAAATGAGGAGTTCACAAAATATGAAGATAAAAGACTCCACAGCATAAGGAGCCTACTGATAAAGAATAAATACCGAAAGTTTGACGGATTGACAATGAAATCTACCCATTAAATAGTTTTCCTTTTGGAATAGTGTTGGATGATTTTGATCAATGCAATTTAAATTATATGAAAGCACTCCGCTTATAACAAAGAGCGTCTCCGAAGCAAGTAATATTTAAAATATATAGTGACAGAATATATGAAGCAGTGGGTCTTATTACATTGATTATCAAAACTAATTTAGAAGCCCTTAAACAAAAAAAGTGAGCCAAGACAATACCTATTCACAATATTTATGTTTGACTTAACCTCTAATAATAATAAATATTAAGCTAAATCAACAAAAAAGGATTAATTACTCCTTACTTTAAGATCATTCAAAACTTCGCATTGACGAACAGAGAAGAAGCTGTTGGGACGTTAGTACAATGTTGGCTTCAAGGAAGGATTAACTAATTGCGAGAAATAGACAATCCATTTGGCCACATTCGCCTTCTTTGGCTTCGGTTTCCCTCTATCCATAGACTCGTCCGCGCAAGTTTCCTCCCTTGAATTTGAGGATTTGAGGAACGGCTCTCCGCTATGCAGCATCTCTGCGTGGCTCCATTCGGAATTATTTGATGATCTGATCGTTGTCATATCAATATATAGCCGCTTTTTATTATTATTGACGTTTCTTAGTTGGTTTCCTTTTTGTTGAGCACATAAAGTCTCTTTTTCCGCATGGAATGAAAGTTCTCCCACTTTTATCCCAAATCTCATTATTGGTCTGAATTCTTTCTCGTTTTTAAGCTCTACTCCCAAGTCTCTCAGAGAGAAATCCAACTCGCCAAGTAGATTCGCTGAGCTAACTACCTCGCTGGCGGATAGTTGAATTGTAACAAGAGAATCCTCGTTTTCGTTCACAGGAAAGGTTATCTCGGTTGTTGCTTTATGCATTGGGTTGCTTGAAAGTAAGAGCTGATAGTCATTGCCAAGGTAATGTATCAATGCGTAAGTGTCTTTCGATGACGATCGGAGATTGCCAAAGAATCTTACTTCTAAATTCTTTAATGTAACTTGCTGTGGCATGGTTGATGGCTGATGGATCGGGGATTTGTGAACGAATCCTGTTGCAATCGATTTCGTAGAGGAGATTATAGAATCACTGATTACATTAGCTGATTAAGTAATAATCAGAGAATTTTTGAATTTTCCTTCTTTATTCTATTTTTCTAGAAATTAGCTAGCTACAATTAAATTTTGGGCGGTAAATCAGCGTTGATGCGGTCAGCTGCTGTTACCACTAAAAAAATAGGCAAGGAGTCACACTTGAAGCGATTGATACTGGTTAGAAAGATTCGGTGTTGCGCTGTTCTGTGTGAAGATGGGAAAAATGTGGAGCTTTGGAGTGATTCCAGGATTTGTTTTCTATTTTTAGTCAGCTACTGACTCTTTTTTATCCGGCAAAATACTGCTGGTTATGCTTAGCTGTGTTTAGCTGATTCAGTCAGTGTAGATTAATTACGATGGGCGAGTATCGCCACGATATTGCTGCCGCTTATTGGATCCTTCCTGAACGAAAGACATTTTTCATAGCATAAAAAAAGGACAATGTAGAAAGAAATAAATGAAACTTTAATTACTGAGCAAGATTTCTAAGCTGAAAAACTCAATCATTTTCTTGCTTCATGATTTATTAGTGATCTAAAAGATATAGATGAGCCTTTACTATTGATTAGGACTAATTGCTTGATAGTTTTGAGAGCGTATAACTAAAAACTCTTTCCTTCATTTAGGTGAGAGCGGAGTTCCGCTGAGGGTTCAAAAATTGCAAGAAGAAAGGATATTGAGAAGGCCAGTGGACTACTTTGGCGCCATTATTTGTTAATGAATTTGTTCTATAACTCCCTAAAACCTGGAAAGAGAATATCAAAATAGTCCTAAAAAAAATCCTAAAACTTGCCCGAAAAATTAATGATACTCGATTCCTAATAAAAAATGAATTTAATCGGAAAACTCTCCTTTAAACCTTTGCTCGAAAGTGTCAATAATACAAATTTCTTATGAGTCCACTTCTGTCCTTTCGTTATAACGAGGCTTGAAGTGAATAAGGACAGTAGTATTTCCGTTATTTTCCAATGAGGTTTACTAATTAAATAGGTATCAGTGCTATTTAATTTAATTTAGAAACAGAGCCTAATTGCTTTTTAACCCTAAATTATCTATTGCTTAAAGAAATAGCAATATACAATCCTACGCGCCTTAGTTGGATGTTCCATCAGAAACAACGGATTCCATTTTCTTTTTAATATTTCGCGGATTTAAACGTATGCTTCTTTACTTACTTAGTCTCCAATGCAATAATTATTTGACATAAATACGAAATCTTAAACCTGCACATCATCATTAATAATCCTTACTTGTGGATTAATAAGGAACAACTCAGTTTCTCTTAACTTACTGTTAAAGATTATCAAAGTAATTCAGCTGTAGCCTGCATTCTATCGCATCTTCCTTCCCCAAGCATCTTATTCTCGCAACCGTTCGCAATCTCACAGAAGAAATAGCTGACAAGATTCTCGCAGTGGACACCGTGCTCATCTCTTATCAGAGTCAATTTCGGGTGATTCTCAAGGGTTTCTCTTCTCATTGGCAGTCTCGCATGCGCAAAGAGATCATAATTCTCATTGGCAAACCAGAACTCATGGACTCTCACCGAATTGTCCGTGCCATGAACGGTCGCCTTGATATAATAAAGGGTCTGTCCCTCCCGCTTGGTTTCATAGGCAGCATGGACCTGACTTATGTTATAGTGGGCTACATGTTTCCCATCCTGCATATCTTCGTACGCAAGAGCACTGGTAATCTTTGCCTTAAGGTCACTTAATACAGTTTGCACGTTCAAGGCTTGGAATGTGGCAGCCGAGTCCAGCATGTTCCATCTCGTAAGCTCCATTTTGCCGTCCAATCCGGTGAAAATCACGATTTGAACGAGCTTCTTCGAATCGAAAGCGTTGAGGCCATTGTCGATTTCAAAGAGGATCTTAGTGTTAGAGCCTGCAACGATTTGGGTTTGCAGGTCAAGGATCTTCACAGGAATGTATTCTAGGGCAGCGAACCCATGTTTCCCTTCCGAAATCGACTTTAAGCCAAAGTTGATCAGAGCTCTGCTCTCTTCGTTGAGTTCTGTGCTTTGGCGCATCCATCCTCCAGCGAACCCAGCCTCAGCGACGCCAATAATTAAGAAAATTGCGATGGCAACTTGGATTTTCATGTTATGATTTTTTTAATTAATTGCATTACTGACACGAAATTTAAATATGAGACTATTTGGAACTATAACTGAAAAGGAATTAGCAAATTGGATTCTGAGAACATCTATGCGGTTTTAAGAATCATCCTAAGCTTCCCAAAAAACTGGCGGAAAATAATAAAAAACAGTCTTTTTGAAACGAAGGACTCGAAAGGCTCGCTGAATAACAGGCTCTCTCATTTTCGAGGCCTTTGTGTGCTTCTACACATTGTAGAAAGGTCAGTACGTGAACAATGACGCAATTTTAATACATAATTTTGAATGAAACGTGTCCAATTTCAGAAAGTTTTTGTTTTTCTTTGAGTCAGTAAATTCTGATCTGAAGAGAAAGTAACGAAGAAGATTTTTGAGCAAGGATATGTAAAAATCGAATGGAAGCAGAGAGCTGATTGCCATAGCTACTCGCTGAGGCTCATACAAAATTTCATTGCTGTGGCCTCGGGCTTCCAAGAATTGAATAAGTTTGGTTTCGATTTATCCCATAAACCTTTCTGATACATTTGAATAGCATGATTAACCTTTTTTAAATCGTACAGTTGATACTTTGGACTTCTCCACAGGTTCAAACTACCTAGAACCCAAAGAATCGCTTAATAACTAATAAATTATCCTGATATCTCAAAACTATAATAAGCCACTTTTTTTCAGATTTCGTGTCTCAGGATTTTATGTAAATGATATATAGAGAACGCTCTGCAAATTTCTATGGAATTTCAGATAAAAAATGTAACTAACATTTCTAACACAGAAATCATTCACCATTACAGCTCGTTTCCGTTAATATCGACATATGAGGTAGTAGAAACAATAGAAAGGTCACAAATACCCCATGATTTGTCCTCTAAATCCTCGTAAATATTCGACGTGAACTCAAGCTGTAATATGTTTGAGCTATGATTAAACCCGAAAGTCACATCCAAATAAGCACCATCATCATCAACCTCTATTTCTTTGGACTTAGTAGAGTTCGAGTCATATTTAAACAAGTACACGAGGTTCTCGTCGGCTATGATGTAAAACTCTTCTCCTTCCCATGTATCAAAGAGTGCAAGTTTGAACGACACAATGATTCCTGAATGTCCCAAAGGCACTCTGAGCTTCGATATCATGTTTCCCGCTGCTCCGAACTCTCCGACGTAGGTGTTGCCGTTCGAGCCAGTAATCGTGTCGAACGCAGGAGCATAAATCCATTGGAGATCCTCAGTTGGTGCTTCGCAACTCATTGTCAAGACTTTAATAGCAACCAATTCGTCGCCGTTGGCGCTAACCGTTCCAAAGGTAGGATTGACATTCATGTCGCAAACACCCCAAGCCGCCTCGTCCGTTGAGCCGGTCAGATCGGAGATAAAGGTGAGAACGAGCGTGAATGAAGAATGGTTGAAGCCGAACTTCACTCGGGTCAGTGTATCTTCGTACTCTGAACCACATTTGCTGGTTTTAGCTGATTCGTTATATGTATGTGTATGAGTATAGACTAAGACTCCATCGCCATAGACCATGAGGCTATTGTCGTTCCATTGATCAGTGAGTGCAAGGTTGAACTCCACAGTGATTCCGTGGTGTTTCTCTAAGAAATAGAAGGAGACGTTCAAAAATCCTCCCGAAGCGTACCCTCCGACGTAGGTGTTCCCACCACACGTGAATGTCTGGAAAGCTGGCTCGTAGGTCCAATCAGGGTCGTACACCGGCGAAACGCAGCTGAACACAGGTGATTTGATCAATCCCAACTGCTGACCTGCTGAACTGATCGGTGATGTTGTGTAATGGATGTTCAAACCGTCGATTCCCCAAGACTCGTCCTCTGGAAGCTGATCCAAATCGGACGTGAATTCAATGATCATCACTCTCGAGGTATGGTTGAGACCCAGCTGAACGTAATGAGTGTAGTCGTTCCAGGCTGACATACACAGGTTCGATCCCGACATATCGTGGGTATGAGTAATCTGGTAAACGACTTCTCCATCGACTTTGACAGTAAAAGTTTCGTTTTCCCACGTGTCGAAAAGCGCCACTGTAAAATCGATATAAAGTCCTTGGTGCTCTTGATTAATGACCAAATACGCGCTAACCTCTGCTCCAGCACCATAAGGACCGAGATAAACTGTCCCATCGCAGTCAAATAGCGAGTATTTCGGGACGTAGTTGTAGAACGGCTCGAACGTATCCGTCAACGAGTTGAAAATTGTTCTTTTGATGATACCGCCGTAGGCGTAGCCACTAGCCAGCACTGGATGTTCAAAAGGATTAATGAACACATCGCAAATAGCCCATGCGACGTCACCGTCGCTTTCTTCGATATTTGAAGTGAAAATCAGTTCGATCGTGCTTGACGAGTGGTTCACACCAAACTTCGCGCTGTAATACGTCACAGTCGTACTTTCGTCGCAAGAGTCCACTGCAGTATACGAGAAGGTTGTGCTCGCGTTATAAGTGTAAGTGTACGCGGTATTTCCATCGACGCTAACGGTGAAAATATGGTTTTCGGTCCAAGAGCCAATCAATGCCAGTTTGAAATGAACTATCATTCCTTCGTGGGAGTGTGGGATATCAAGCACAGTCTTTATTGAGTCACCTGCGGCGTACCCACCAACAAATGTCCTTCCGGAACACGTAACCGTTTGATAAGCAGGAACGTAGAACCAATCGTCCTCCTCTTGAGGCGAGGCGCAGCTGAATGTGAATTGCTTGATGCTCGCGATTTGGTTTCCGTTTGGATAGGTGTAACCTGTGTGCAAATCGATGGTAAGGTCGCAGATGCCCCAGGCTTCATTATCAGAATCTTCATCAAGAGTCGACGTAAACACAAGTTCCAGACTTTTATCGGTATGATTGAATCCAAATCTCACTTGGATCTCCGAATCAGCCCAAGAGTTCTGACAGATGTTTGAAATTGATTCAAAGTTGGAATGAGTGTAGTTATAGACCGTAACGCCGTCAGCAGTCACATAAAAAGACTCATTTTCCCAAGAATCTATAAGGATGAGGTTGAAGCCAATCGCAACTGATCTGTGAGGCTTGCTAGAGTTGTACGTCGTTGAGATTGAGCCTCCGGAGCCATAAGGGCCGAGGTAGTCGCTATTGGAGCAGTTTACGTAGGAAAAAGCTGGAGTGTAAGTCCAACTTCCATCATTTTTCACGCCATAGCAGCTGAAAGTCTTATCTGAGTGAGGAGTCGGGGTCCATTGTGTGGTTAACTCAGTTTTGCTTTGAACTTGAAGAGCGCTTTCAGTTCGGGTTTTTCGAATAGCAAATGAGGTACCTGAGAGACGGATAAGTGAGTGTGAAAGATTTTTTTTTTTTATACCAATAAAGAGGAAAAGCAATAAAATGGCAAGACGTTTAGAGTCCATATTCTTAGGGTGGAATGAGAGAAATATTTGCGTTTGGATTAAGATAGTTTATAAATACTTGCTGAAGTTCTGATGGTGACTGTTATTAAAGCATTTTTCCACCGAGAGAGAAAGATAACGTATTTGCGTTAGACGTTTTAGTTGGCTAATTTTGTATGAGAAACTGAGTTTTTTTTAATTTAGGCAAAAAAGGAAAAACGTAAATAAATAGCGCATATAGCCGGGTTTAGGCGTTGTGCTATGGTAACTCTCTTAAGTTTGGTTAGAAGCCGAAGATAGCAGCAAACACAGAGAAGATGAAGGCTTTGATAGAATGAAGCAGGTATATAAGGTATATAGGAGTATTAAGGCTGTGTTTGATTAGCAACGGCTTCTGTGACTTAGAAAAGAAATGATTGATGAGAAGAATGCTGCTCCACTTTGCCCTGTAAGTAGGGTTTAAATTCCTTGTCATCAGAGAAGAATATTTTCGCTCGCAAATTGAACGTAGCGCTCTACAACATATTTCCAGTCGTTATGATGTAGATTTCACTCATCGTTGCTAAAAGGTGTCTAATGGAGTCTTACAAGATCTTTCTATAACGCGCAGGAGTTGAGGGGAATATGCTTTGATTAGACTATGAAAAAGATCACGGTGAGTAATCTAGTTCTGAATGAACACTATTCTCATTATTTGCTTAGTTCGCATCAATTAAATTTTATCAATTCGGGGTCTGTTTTGAAAAATTACAAGAGCGATTGTGAGTGAGTTAAAAGTAAGCATCATCGAGAAATAGTTTAGTGCAGTGCTATCGACAATATTTTTGCCTCTCAAAGCTAATCTTAAAGAGCTAAATTGCCAACTTTCTCACCGATAACAAAGTAATATATGCGCCTCTTTCGTTTTAGTTCAATTGGATCACTCTCGAGAAAAAAGCAAATGAGGCTTGGCTTGTTCTTCTGCGTACAAGATTCAATTCATTTAAGCCCAAAAATTATAATTTTCCCTCCTTGATCGAAATATAACATGTGACGAGAAAGACTAACGAAAGATTCCTCATGAACTGACCCACCTCATGCGATGAGAAGCCACATTACTCTGTGTAGCGCGATGTTTTAGGATGCTTTCGTTTTGTTTTCATTTTTCCTCTCAGCAACAGAAGCGCCTCATCGAGTCAACATTCTCATACTGGATTCGGAAATAGAACAAAAATTCAAGGGTAGAGGCTTTTTCTGGTAATTTTAATGCTTATTTGTGAGGCTTAGAGACACGTTCTTATTGTCGAACCCAATAACATGCTAGCATGTCTATGGACAATTGCCTTGTTGCGGAGATTTTTATGAAATATTGCTTTGGTCTCTTATTTCCAAAAGAACATTCAATGTGAAAAAAAAAGAAAAATCGTGTGTTCGATAACCGTTATTATACCTGGATTACACAATAATTGGGAATTCCATATCCAGTGAAAAAAGGCAAACTGACAGCTGATAGCACAGTTAAAACATCCTCTAAAGCCCGCAAAATATCCGATTTGTTACTCGAAATGATTACTTAAACCCAGCATCATCTTTTTTCTATTCCAATTTTGCTGAGTACCTCCAAAGAAGGCTCCTATATTAGCAAGCAGAGAAATAGAATAAAACAAAGCAATCTCATCAGAGCTCTTTAGCTTCAGAGAGAGAGAAAGATTTAAGATCATTAATAGGTGAAATCATATATTAAAATGTAAAATGCATTAACTTTTGAAATATATTCTTTCGAAATGGTCTTTAATTGCTGCAGTTTATATGGAAAAATCCTTTGGTTTTCTTCGTAACTGTAAAAGAGACTGAAAGAGTAATATGTGAGACATTATTCTGGAAATTCTTAATCAGTAATCAGTGAATCAATTATTTGATTCACAGACTAAATCAGTGTTTAGCTGATACGATACATTTTATTTTGTAATTGAGACTGAAAGCCACAAAAAATAGGGACTGAACATACGTAGAGTTACTGTAATGACACTTACTTGAAATCGTCTCAGATATTTCTCGAAATTACATGGAGATGCTATATAAGCTCACCAAGACAGAGAATAATAACAACAAATTATTCATTTCCTAAGAGCAATACAATCAAAATATGAAACCAAAGATATTGTGGTGTTTATTATTGGGTTTATTCTGTTTCGTATTGGATACATGGTCAGTGACGGCTACAGAAAAATCGCAAGCTCTGACTAGTGTTAGTCAAAGAAGAGGCAGTGGAAGAGGTGGAGGTGGTGGTAGAAGTGGAGGTGGAGGTGGAGGCGGAGGTAGAAAAAACGGAGGTGGCGGTGCCAGAAGAAGCGGAGGGGGAGGTGGTAGTAGTAGAAGCGCCAGAAGTGGAGGTGGTGGTGGCCGGAGAGCTCAGTCGAGACCATCATTTCAAGGTTCCTCAAGGAGTTCTGGTGCTAGTAGATCGCGACCCAATTCTATGAATCGCCAATCCAGTCAGGCCCAAAGTGCACGACGATCATCCCAAGCGCAGCGAAGACAAAGGCCAGGCAGTAGTCGTGGAGTTCCGCAAGATTTGAGGGATCGTGGAGCAAATAGAGGTCACAATGATTTCATGCGTACACCTGTGAACCGTGGACCTTTCCAAAGAAACGCTGAAGGATCAAGCAGAGACCGTAATAGATTGAACCGTGGTGAAAACCAACGCGGCCGTTCTCAAACTCCTTCAAACTTCAACCCAAATCGCAATTTCGGACAGAATTCCCCAAATTTCGGCGACCGCAGAGGTCCATTGAGAAACAGAGAGTTTAATAGACCAAATAATTTCGAAGGTGGTTCTCGCAATCGCTTTGCAGATGGTGGCTCTCGCAGACGAGATAGCGCTCCTGTTGGAGGTTCTGAGCGTAGAATGCCCGGTGATAGAAGACGTGGCTCTAACTTTGGATCGTTTGACCGCGGAAGCATTGGAAATCCATATTCAAGAGGCAACCGACAGGGAACTCGCAACGGTTTCGCTGATGATGGCTCTCGATTTGACCATGGTAGAAGGAGCGGACCAGGATTAGGCTATGGTAAAAATCGTGAAGGATTCTCTCGCTTCGGTGGTGAGAGAGGCCCATATTACGGAGATCGTGGATTTTCTGACTACGGACGTGGCAGAGGCGGCTTCTCGCGCTATGGCAGAGGTGGGTTCGATCGTGGTTATGGAAGGTTTGGTCGCGGCGGTAAATTCGGTCATTTCGGTCGTTACGGAGGAAATCCATTCTTTGGCAAGTCTGGTGGCTACGGTCCAGGCTTCGGCAGAGGCTGTGGTTTCGGTGGAGGCTATGGTTTCGGCAGAGGTTGCGGTTTCGGCGGAGGTTGTGGCTTTGGTAGAGGTTGGGGTTTCGGTGGAGGTTGCGGCTTTGGTGGAGGTTGCGGTTTCGGGTTCCCAGGCTGTTCTTTAGGGTATTTCCCAAGCTGTGGTCCAGTCTACGGCCCAGACTACGGACCAGGCTGTGGCTTCGACTATCCATGCTACGGTCCAGGTTTTGGTCCAGGCTGTGGTCCAGGCTGCGGACTGGGCTTTAATCCAGGCTGGGGTCTAGGCTATCCATATTATGGCCCAGACTTTGGTCCAGATTTCGGGCCTGGTCCAGACTGCGGGCCAGGCTTATTTGACTACGGTCCGGGGTATGGTCCCGGGTTCTATGGCCCAGGCTACGGTCCAAACTTTTATGGACCAGGGTGCGGATTAGGCTACAATCCAAGTTATGTTCCAAGCAACGGTTTTGGCACCACAAATGTTCTTGTTGACTCCAGTGTCAACGTTAATAATGTAGGTGGAGTGGTTTTAGTAGACGCTACTCCTGATGAATGTGATCTCCCAGTTGACAGTCCAGCTGACGTTCCTGTCGCCGTCGCAGAGGGTAATCCAAGTCCTCCATGTGATGATTCACTTGCTGAAACCTCAAAAGATGATCAACCTCTTCCTCCTACTGACATTGAAATGAGCCCTGAGGATCCAGAAGCCGGAGGTGTAAGTTTCGTGTAGGCTGCATTAGTTAGGCACTTAGAATCTGCTTTATCTATTTATTAGTACTATGATATGCTTCTTCTTTTTTTTTGCATATGAACTAAAACGGAAATAATTTATTTGTACTGGCAGTTCTAAGATAATTTGCAATCATCAAAAAAATTTATTTCTCTCAGTGAATTCTCATTAAGGGTTGTCAAATTAAAGCAATTTAATTTAATTGTTTGCCAGAAAATTACGAGTGACCTTCATATGAGTGGTCTCTTAGTTTGGATTGCCAGTTGCTTTGCGAAAGTCCTTAAGGTCTTCGGAAATTGAAGGCCTGGGAACACTAAATAAGACGTTTTCTAATGAAATGAGAAATTTCTGAAATATATCTTTTTTCATAAAAAAATTCAAATAGCTATCCTTTCAAGGTGTTCTCTGTGCCCATTCCGAAACAATGAATCCGCGAAACTTTAGATGTGTATTGAGCGAGTTATAGCGATAAAAAAAATTTATTCTGCGATCTAAAAGAATGTTCTGAGAATACAATACCAATAAAATCAGAAAGGAAATTTCTAAAATTCCGATGTGATGTAATAGTTGAAACTGCAATATCTCAATACAAAATTTTTAAAGTATTCTTCTATTCCTTCCTCACTCTTAATATGGATGACCTGCAAGAACCGAGTGGAATAGGAGTGGTCTAAGCACTCTTCTATAATTAGTGAAGATTGAATTAGTGATAAGTGGGAAAAAATTGTCATAGGTCCAATCAGATTTTCGAGTCAATTAAAATTAATTCAGTTTGATGCTTGATAGAATTAAGAATACTGGATACCATGAGAATGAACTGGCTTAAATGCAGTTTACCACATTTGCCACTGATTAAAACCATTTCAATTGTTTCTCAGAGTCTGTAAGGGTTGGTATAAAATCTCAGTCAATCTCTATAGAAAGAACAACTTATTTCTTTTCTAATAACAAAAACACAACCAAAACTACCAATACTATGAAACCAAAGATCCTGTGGTGTTTGATATTGGGCTTGTACTGCCTTGTATTGAACACAACATCAGCGATGACTACTGAGAAGCTGCAATCTCTGGCGAGTCAAAGTCAAGAAAGAGTTCGTGCCAACAAAAAAAATCGCGGTAGCCAAAACCGTGGTAGTCAGAGTCAGCAGATTTCTCAAGTGAAGCCATCAACGTCTACAGCAACATCAAAAAGTTCTAACGGTGAGTCGAAACAAAATTCTATGAATAGTGGTAGCGACAAGAGTCAGAAGAGCTCTGAAGTGAAGCCAACATCTATAACAATATTCAAAATTTCTGGCGACGATCCGAAACAAAATTCTAAGAATAGTGCTAGCGGCCAGCAGAGTTCTCAAGTGAAGCCATCAACTCCAGCAGCATCAAGGAGTTCTGGCGGCAACTCGAAACAAAGTTCTATGAATAGCGCTAGCGGCCAGAGTCAGCAGAGTTCTCGAGTGAAGTCATCAACTCCAGCAACATCGAAAAGTTCTGGCAGCGACTCGAAACAAACTTCTAAGAATCGTGATAGCGACAAGAGTCAGCAGAATTCTCAAGTGAAGTCATCAACTCCAGCAACATCAAGAACTTCAGGCGATGACTCGAAACAAAATTCTAAGAATAGTGCGAGCGGACAAGCAACTCCAGCAATATCGAAAAGTTCTGGCGGTGACTCAAAACAAAATTCTAAGAATCGTGGTAGCGACCAGAGTCAGAAGAGTTCTGAAGTGACGCCATCAACTCCACTAACATCAAGAAGTTCTGGCGGCGAC
>ENA-UOTZ01000980-UOTZ01000980.1-compost-metagenome-genome-assembly--contig:-NODE-980-length-21906-cov-11.284347_pt1 | contig 21906 bp, 21 predicted proteins | sample MGYA00238144_ERZ746983 | MGnify/ENA primary metagenome ERZ746983 (study PRJEB28759, sample SAMN06268863) | compost metagenome | isolation source: single cell | place: USA: California, Emeryville, Joint... | reverse complement strand
TGAGGAAAGACTGCTGAGGGTAATTGCAAAACTAGTCGATGATAAAATCCCAAAAGTAAGATCGATTTGATATTAAAGGATGAAACAAACGCATTTATTAGGTTCGGAACGCTGCGATCGAGACTCTTACGGTGATTTGTTTTGTCAATAAGAAGCTGGAGACCGCAGAAATATTACAAAGCTTGCTGGAGCCGTCAGTTTATAACACATTGACCGACTTGATACAGAATTTTAAAGTCGCTTATGAAGACAACGGGAAACTTGTGCATTTCAACAAACAGCAATGTAACACAATTATTTATTGCGCAGAATGTTGACGGTTCATTAACCAATAACAGACGAATATTTCTGGGAAATGTCGATGAAGAGGCAGAATGAAGACTATAACATTCGAATTCATGATCCGATCGCAATGAAAGAAGAAGCCGAGCAGCGTCACGAGAAAGATGGCTTAAATGAGTCATTTGACTACGATCAATTTATCCTCAAGGATCCAAATTACGCCCCTGAAGGAGAACAAGAAGAAGAGACTGCATCGGATAAACTCGATGGAAAAGCGATAGATTATCTCGTTAAAGACCCCAAATATGACCTTGAAAAGCGAGTAGAGGACCTGCCTAAATCACCGTTGAAGTTCATCAGCAAAAATACGAAGAAGATCATCGATATCAATACTAAGGTTTATTCAGATTATAAATTTGAAGGCGATCCTGATGAGAAATCTGATCTATATATCTTCTCAAACCAAGTGCCTCTCGAGTAATGCGAGTTAATTATGCTGCAGGCTTATAAACTAAATGTAAATAGCATCATCGACGATGATGAGAAGAAGCGACAAGAGGAAGAGTACCGGCTGCAGATGGAAAAAGAAAGAGAAGAGGAAGAGAAGAAGAAAGAGCCGCTATATGAGGAAAAGGACCCGATGGAAGTGCTTGATGAGATTTTCGATCGAGTAATTGAATTAATCAATAGGACTAACTAGTGCTCATTCATAATGAAATGCTTAGAACGTGCGAGGTCTCCAAAAGCAGAAAAAAGATTCGAACATAAAGGAGATCAGTCTGAAACCAAAATACCGTCGAAGAAAGAAAACAGTACTTCCAATCAATTCATGAAGTTATCACAATAATCTTTGACATATTAGCAAGCAGAATTGCAGTTGCCAGAGGACCCTTATGAGCATCTCTTAAAGCCATTCCCGGAAGAAATTGGAGAGTTTCCTAACGCCGAGTTTTATTTACAGAACATCGTTCTGGACTTAAAAAGTATATGATTTCCCCTCTCTCTGTTTAGTAACTGTTTGCAACCCAATAGTTAATGACTGGATGCTGCAATTCGAAGCTATAAACAACCTTCGAAGCGTCAATTACTACAACTTCGAGCTGCTCTACTCACAAGATTTTAATCTTCACTTGCTTATCCAAGTGGTAAGATCACTTAATCTCTTTTTCATTCGTCTTATTCATTCCAATTCTCGGGTTAGATGATGTTGGTCTTGAAGAACTCCCAGCAGCCTGTCCTGACAAGAAACATCGTGATTGCGCTCAGAGAAATCGTCGACCATATCAAAAAGATCGCTGATTATGATTTAGAAGAGGTGCTCGAAGTCGTCGTTGAAAGAGTCTCATTGCGTGACACTACGCCTCGAGAACTGAATGACATAAAGGAATGCCTTGCCGCAATCTTCATAAACTGCTCAGAGGATAGAATCATCAGCCGAATAAGCCGTCTGGCGTTTAATAAAAATCTGTTTAATAAGACAATCATTCCGTTATGTCTTGAAACGATTATTGCGAAAAGAGGAAGATCAATGCTTGATATCCCAGGCGTGGGCAAACTGCTGACTCTGTTAGTGTCGGATATGAGCCATGTGGAATGGGACGTAAGACGAGTCGCGAGAAGAGCGTTCTATAAGCTGATCGAGTCTGGTATTGAGAGAAAGCTGCTCGAAAACTTCTTCAAGGAAGTGTTAGATCCGGCTGCGTATGACAAGTTCAATGAGTTTATGCAACGAACAGGTAATAATCTTTCAGCTTTCTATACCTGAGTGCTGTAATAGATAAAATACGAGTCGAGAGGTTTAAATTTGTGAATGCGTATAGTCCAGAGAAGCAAAACAGGAGAAAAAGACAAAAAAAGGGAAGGAAGAAAGGAGATCCGGATTATGATGAGGAAGAGGAGGAAGAAGAAGAGGAAAATGAACGTGAAGAAATAAAGCAGATTAAGCCTGCTAAGGCAGAGAATAAAGCTGAGAGGCAGAGCAACCTCCAAGACGAACAAACAATTCCAAGTGAAGAGACTCCTCAGGTTAGGTTCATATAATTTGGAGTGTTCTCGTTGTTTTTTAAATAACTTATTGTCAAAATGGATAGCTAACGAGCTCTTGGTGGAATTTTATTTTCAAAAAGTTAGTTTTTCTTAGACATCTTAATTATGTTTGTGAATTAAATGAGATGTGCTTCCGAAATTCTGGAGAGGCTTAAGAATTTGATCGGTTTTTTTGAGAAAATGTGGAAATGAAGAAATTTCTTACACCCAGCAAAAAAGAGCGAAATAACCTAATGACGATTTATAACAAATTATCAGAATTAATCTAAACTTATGGGTATATTTCTTTGGAATAAAATTGGCAAGCTCTGTAATTAACAAATGACTAATGACTTCCTTCTATGAGATCAATCAGAGTCTTTATACTCTTGCTCTATGGTTATCATAAAGACTGAATAAAAATTTTTTGAACATAGGATCGCTAATTTATACACCCGAATAACTAATTAATTAATATATCTATTCTGTAGCCCCCTTTGATCAAGCGTGATAACTTTGCTGAATAAAATTGTTGGATTCTTTGCTGCGAACAGATGAATAGATGAAACCTAATGAAGTACTTCACGAACGCGAATAAGTCATTTCAAGTTTGAAGATAATTTATGTTTTAGAGAAATATGGTGTTTTAGAAAAATTTGTGAGTTAATTTTTCTTTTGGATCTGGAGATCCATGAATGAATGTACAAATGAATAATCTCTCTTTTTCTTGAGACAACTCGTATTTTACTTCTTAATTGCTTATTCATCTTGTTTTCTGTATCCAATTCTTGGAATACTTGTTGAACTCACCTTCATTAGAAAATGGGTTAGTCTTCCATGAAGCGAACAGATCCTGGACCGACTTTGAAAATTTTCGGATAATTAATAAAACCCTCCAAGTAATTTTACCTGACAATGCTTGAGGATCTGTAACATATTCACTCTTGAACAAGCAATTCCCTCCAATTTTGAGAATTTATAAATTAATGAGGATATATTCTTCTAATTTTTGAAGCATGATTCGAGTAATTGGCAAGGTAGCTATATATGTCTCGAAGATATTCTAATTGTTCTCATTGCTGGCCAATGACTTAAAGTAGAGTTCCAACTTTTTAGAAATTGAGAACAATAAATATTGAGCAATCATGTTAGTCTTTCTTCACAAATTTTGAGAGGTATGATATTCGAAATTAAGAGCTCCCTAGCTTTCTATAATCAATCGTACAAATTGCAATTCCATTTCAAGGCGTGCTGGAAACGCTCAAAACAAATACTTTGAGAAACATCGGCATCAGCTGCTTCACCAATTTCAGAATCATCTTGCAAATATGACTCAAGTAATTTCACTTGCTAGTTGAATAAAGTCAATAATATTAACTCGAAGATTCATTGCTCATATTAACATCTCTAAGCATCTTTAGTAGGTTATATAGAGCAGCATGAATTATATTATCTAATCACTCAACGCTTCTCCTAAAAAAACCAAAAAAAGATCAACGAGAATTGAAGTTTTATATCATTAAATGCAACTGAAAGCCTGAAGAAAAATATATTTCACACCTTAACGAAAACTTCACTGAAACGACGTTTGAATGATAAGCATTTTCATGAATAATATATTTATTCCTGCGCTCTTCCTCTCCATCTCATTCAATTACAGAGATGAAATTCATTGAAAGAGCATCAATTATTCTTTTTTACGCTGAATGCTTGCGATTCGCAGTTATTTTCTTGAGATTTAAGAACGAGTCGATCAGATCCCTTGATTCACCTATTAGGTCTTTCTTTATCAGATTTATTGACGGTTCGTTCAAATTTTTAATGTAGAATTTGAGATTTGTACGAATCTCATTCGTAACAGGGATTGTCGTTTCTTTCATGACAACTCTCATTATCCTACGGCCTAAAAAGAATATGAGCGCTCTCAGCAAGCTACGAATTCATACCAAGAATCTCATTCTCTTCGAGTGTGTATGGATAATCGTCACAGGGTCTGCTTATGATGGAGGTCGTGTTCGTCGCAGCCTAAAGAAAAATTTTGTGTTAGTTGCCAATTTATTTTAGGTTTAAGCAATCGTTTTTACGTTTATTTCTGCTTTGGTTTCAAATATAAAAACGCAGTATTTCAATGGCACTTCCGATGCAATATATCTGATCTTCTTGATACAGACATCATCAGGCCTCGTTTCTAAATCCTTAGAATCTTTGTGCTAAGCCATAAAGTTTGACATGGTGAAGCAGAAGCGACAAGGGATGGATTACTCCGAGAATCCAGGAAAAATCGTCTGTTGCATATTTGAAGAGCATCTTCGAACTCTGCTCCATGATAACTTGGACTTTTACAAAGACTCCTTTGCTATTTTGAGGTAAAGTGAGTTAATGACTTTACTTCCCAAGTAAATTTACTAATGATGACAGCGAACTTTCTCTTCGTTCCCACGCATTGGATCCCAACGAATTCCCTCATTCTTGAATAATGACGCGATCGCTTTGAAATCGAAATCAACTGGCGTATCTTTCAACACGGTATCGTCCTGCTCTTTCTTTTGCTTCGTAGTCATTTGGCCTTATTTAATGTTAAACTCCGCAGTATTCAACAACAATTACGATTAACGATCCTCTGCTCATTATCTTCTTTTGATGCTTCGTACTGCTCTACCTTGATTGAGCTTACTGTCGAATTTGACGAGTTCTTCCATTTTTCATACTCCTCGACAGCAGCTTCTTCATCCAGCTGATGATTAATTATAGTTATCAGATTCGACTTCTATCGAGAATTGATTACGATCATAGAAACAGCAAGATTCGGGTTCTTCTTGTGATAGATATCGTAGATCTTCAACGCACAAATCTTACAAGGTCTTTGCCCTTTGCAAGCGATATGGGCCGGTAAATTAAGCAATGAAATCATTTTGGGATTCGTCTTCGCGAAGACTGTAATGAATAGCTCAGCATCTGACGAATTATAGTTCATAAATCAATTCATCCTGCTTTTTAATAGTAATAATACCTCTATTGTGCTCATAATCAAGCAATTTATGTAACAATGCCAAACCAACGCTGCAGGTCAAATGCGAGTCGTTATCTTGATCAAATTTTCCACAAAACTGCAATAAACCTTTAGTTTTTTTCTGTCCTATCAGCATTTTTGTCGCAATCTCATGGTTCAGTCTCGGCCTTGCTTCGAAATAAAAATGCTCAAAGTCTTTGAACGTCGAGATCAAATTTTCAGGGTTTTTATTCAGCAAATTCAAGTATTTGATAATCATTTCGATCTCTTGTGATGTCGTTTTAACTGGTTTGTCCAACCACTGCAAATTGCTCGGATTCTTCGCTGCCATCAGATAAGTATCTTTTTGTAGTAAAAAGATTATTTTCTCTAAACTCCTTATCATAATTCATACTTCGTATCTCAAGGAATTCCAAGAACTCATAGATTTGAAATTCTTTAAACTTTTTACACATCAACCCAAGGAATGCTTCACAAAACACATTCGTTAACCACGAAGGACACTAAAACCGTACCATTTAGTAGCACTTTGCGCCTGTCAATAGTTTCAGGGTCAAGATTTCCGAAAAGCTTTTTTGAAGGGAAATTGATTTCGTTATCTAAATTGAGCTTGGGGTAGTTTTTATTGAGCTGAGAAGGAATACGTCAAGTTAAGGTATAAGCTTAGATTTGTTACCGTTCTGCTCAAAGAGTAGAAATACGAGTATCTTTTAGAGATTTTGTATTCAAGGAAGTTCGTTTGTACTTTAATGACGTATGACTAGTGGGGGATGGGTGGAGAGAATCAATATGCGTAGGTTCAAGGGAGTTTTTACTGTAAATTTGTTACCGTTGCCTTCTAAAATCTCATGTCCAATGATTTCCGCCTTTAATTTGTCGTTGTTTTCGAAAAACTCAGAATAGAATTCTTCTAACTCGTGAGAGGTCTCATCGACATCCTGAGGAGCCCAGAAGCTATCGGAGTTAGAAGCACCTGGTCTTGGATCGTTCATTTATTGATGATATTTGTTGGAATTATGAGAGGAAATAGAATTAAAGCACAGATATTAAATTTTGTAAATACGCGGATGGTTAAATATGGCCTGGCATCGTCACTCGAGTGTGATCTACCGAAAGAATCTTAGGACTGTGAACAGTGAAAATCTTTAATGGCGTTTCAAGACTAGTCTTGTCATTTATCGTCCTGAAATTAGACTAAAGCACTGATAATTGTCATTATCGAAGTTTATTGATTTGTTTTGGCTGGATTAGTTTGTTAGTCAGAGATTGAGAATTTGGGCGATTGAAACTAATGCTTTCTTATTTTATCGCTTTCAGTTTATGAATGCTTGTTTTTGGATATGATAGCGGATTTCGCCTGCTGATTAAGGCGTCAGATATTGAAATAAAAACAAATCTTCTTCTTAAATTGACTAAATTAATAGTTTTGCTTTCCATTCTTAGAAACTTGGTGGCCGATATCGATTAGGAATGGGCTTGAGAGTTTCATTCTGCTAATGTATCTAATTTAACATTTATAGATGGATTATTTTTCAAATGTTGTTATTTTCTTAGCAATTCAAACTTGTCATACGTATTTTTAGAAGATAACTCTCCATACTACACTTGCATAAGGAGAGTCAAAGAGAGAGATCTTTTTGACCCTCATGTTCTTTTTTTAATCATTATCAAATAAGGATATCTAGTAATTTTCTGAGGAGAAAGCAGTAGACTTTGCAAGCTATGATAGAATAGAACACGATTCTTACAGAATTTTAGAGTCTCTTTCAAGCTCCGGGAAAATCCGAACCTTGGTAAATCATATTAGAGAAATACATTCGTTGACTAAAATTTTATCAGAAATTATATTCTTAGAAAAGATATTCCGTCTATGATGAAGCAACCATTATCCTGTTGAGTCTCAGCTCTAATGTTCTCTAGAAAGTTCTATAGAAATACAAAGCCATTCTTTAATGCAGTACAAGCAAAATTGTAAATCCAAATAACTTGCCTATTACAAGCTCTCTTCCAAGATAATTTACACAGCACTCTTTTCTGGAGAAGTTTCTATAGCCTCTTTCTGTTGGCAAAAGAACCCATCGAATCTCATAAACGCCCTCGCGGGTCAGAGTTAGATTAAATTTGACTATAGAAACTCTCTCTTAAGCTATTCTACAGCCAGTTTTCTACAAGAGATTCATCTCTCGAAATGAGTTTGATCAAAACAAAACACAGAAACCCGACACGTTTTAGTTACAGATTTAAATTTTATAGACAGTTTAATCTGAAAAAGAAATCTGAAAAATGCACTACAAGCCTTACCTACTCATTTTGCTAACTTTGGCGTTCTTATCCCTCTTCAAGAGCACCGTCGCAGTCGATACCGATATCATAGACCTGGACGATGCAACCTTTGAAGCGGAAATCAAGAAAGACAAATTTCTCCTTGTCTTGTTCCATGCGTCTTGGTGCAAACATTCCAAGGCCTTCCTTCCTCGCTATCGTGCCATCTTCAACCTCATCAAGTCTCAGAAATACCCAATCACAGTGAGCAGACTCAACATCGATGAATATCCAAAGCTCAAAGAGCGATTCAGAGTGGCAGAGTCTCCTACGATTAGAGTTTACAAAAATGACCGCTACATCCAATATGACACCGGTGTGTTTCAACCGGATTATATTATGGACTGGCTCAAAAACAGTCTTGACATCAACGTGAAGGAAATCGATAATCTTCAAGATTTTGAGATAGCGATCTCGATGGATAAAGACGTGAGTCTGATCTATTTCGATAACCCAAAATACCCTAGAGACGAAAAGAAAGAAGAAATCCAGATAATGCATCAGGTTTCTCAGCGACATCATCACTACATGAATTTTATTTGGGCTCGTATCTCCAATGAGACTTTGATGAGTAAAGATATCAATTTCATTGAAAAATTCGCGGTATTCGCTCGGTTCTATAACGGATTCAAGGGATACGATAAGGGACATACGTTCGAAGGTGTCGAGAATTTTATCTCGCAGAATTTCGTTCCTCATGTTTCATTTTTCAACGAGAAATCCTACCATTACCTCCTAAACCTACGCCTTCCGCTTGTTCTGCTCACTTTCCCGAATAGTACTGAACTCTTTGATGGGAAGAAGCCTCAGGATAAAGCGATTGAGTTGGCTGACAAAATTCTTGACCCGCACTTTGCCCTTATATTCACGGAAGATATATCGCTTCCTCAGCGTAAGCTGCTGAACTACCTTGACTACGACTATGATACGACTGAGGCTCAAGTAAATTTCTTTTTGGTGATAGAAAATTAAGGTGTAATGTGTTGTTAGATCAGGATATTGGATCCAGAGAACAAGATTCTCAGGCAGTACAAATTAGACAAGCAGAATTTTAGCGTCGAAGCGGTCTTTAGATTCACAGAGTTGTGGCGCGCAAAGCTGATCAATCCGAAATACAGATCGGAGAAAGAATACGGAGAAACCACAGAGCTGATTCCAGTAATAATAATATTTATTTGATACAATGGATGTTTAATATGGACTTATTGCTAGAGACTCGTCGGAAACAACTTCAATAAGTTCGTTAGGGACCCAACGAAAAATGTGGTTGTATTCTTCTCTTCGAGCAATTGTGGACGCTCCTGCGATGAGGTAAGCAGCTTTCTTTACATATATATATCTCTCATTCATCTCCATTATTAGCTCTATGCAACATTGCTGGAAGTCGCTGCAGACCTTCAAACTCTGCGCAAACAATTGAGTTTCTACCAGATCGATTTACTAAAAAATGATGTGCCAGGATATGAGATCCAATATATTCCCAGTGTTGCGCTATTCCCAAAGCGCTTCAAGGAAGTTCCTCTATGGATGGAGACAAATCAGCAGTTCAATAGACGTGAACTTCATAACTTCATCGTTCAGAGATCGGAGTAAGAATTCATCGGAGGCTCTAATATTAATGCCTTTGTAATTTTATTAAGGTTCGAGAACGTAGAAATTACCGAAGTAGACGACACTCCCGCAGAATATAAAGAGCAAAATGAAGACACAGAGGCTTCTGCGCCAAAAAAGAAGATTGTGAGAGAGATTAACCCGAGAAAAGCTAAGGCTGATCCTGAAGAGAGTGTCGGGAAAATATATGAACCCACGGGCAAAGATGGGGTTGCAACAGAAAATCAAGCTATTCCACCGGTCCCTATCTTCAATTTAGCTGCAGCGGCGAAAAAGAAGAACCAGCAGACCTCAAATAGCACCCTGGAAGAAAACGGAGAGGAAAATGTAGCTACAACAGAGAGTACCTTGGAAAACAATTCTGAGGAAGGATCGAAATCTGATGAGCTCTAAATTTGATAAGCTTGCAGTTTCTTTGATAAATTTGGAGATTACTTAAAGAAATCAATTGATTGTTTAGGATAATTTTAGAGTAACAACCCTTGGATCGTGAATAAAATTACATATATTCCTAGTTTACAAACCAGCACACACTTATCCCCTCCTAATCAGCACTCTTCAGCTATTATTCCGAATATCTAGGTTATATTATCCTAGAGGATCTCTCTTTGAGTCTGGAATAATGGAGTTATCTTCCTATTTGTCGTTCTAGCAGCCTGTATTCATCCGCTCATCTGAAGGCCACATGTCTTGTCCTTGCAATAGTATATATGCCTTATGAATGCGATATTTTTCAGGAAACTTATAATTTTAATATCATTCGAAAGCTTTACAACAAAAAGCAATCAAATTTCAAACATGGAAACAATTTCCTTCAACCATCACATCATTCAAATGTAAGATATTCTCAATTTTATACATCGAAAAGCAATCAGTTTTATTCAATATTTTTTTATTCTTATTGTTACCTCAAGCGATATTGACGTCTGTTAGAATCTCTGCATTTCAGGATTTTGATAATTATGCTGGCTGTGACAAATTTCTCTGTATGCAGTGCTGAACGAGTTTTTGTAAATCGCATACTCGACCAGCTTTCCCTCGTTTTGGAGATGCGAAAGCAAAGCGAACCCTTTCGACAATTTGAAATTTGCATCAGCAATCTATTATTACACCTATTAACCACAACTGCAACCAGCAATCAAGCTTTACCATGTATTTCTCGTGCTCAGGAGTGTCTGATATTTTATCTCTTTCGAATTTAATTCCTCCAAGGTTTAGTAGTGCCTTGAACTCCTTCTTACTACAGGTATTGCTTCTCTTGACCGCCAAGGTATACCCACTCGTATATTTCGCTCGGAGAATGTTAACCGAACCCATTTCTTCCATCACGCCATTAATTAACACTCCTATGTAAATAACAACGTTGACGTTAATAAACTTCTAAAGGATGTCAACACATACCGATTCTGTTGCAGATAGTTTCGGCCTCATGCAGCAGATGAGTTGAGATAATGATGGCGCACGGTCTCCTCGATTTCAATGCCATCATATATCTCCAGAACTTGCGTTTCGCAATCGGATCCATCCCAATCGACGGCTCGTCATAAATTTGCAGCAGCGGACAGCACATTGAAGCGATTCCAACCGAAAGCTTACGCTTATCACCCAAAGCGAGACTAGAACTTCTCTTATCCATTATATCTCCTAGACCCAGCGCTTCAACAAGCAGATCGATCTCTTGCTTAAGAGAAAACGTATCAAGGCCTTTGATTCTTCCATATATCTCCAAATGCTCCCTAACAGTCGCGTAAGTCCATAGAGAGTCTATTTGAGGGCAAATTCCAATTTCTTTCTTCAAAAAATCTTTATCGCTCTTTTTATTTAATATTTTAACGCGACCCTCAGTTAGCCCGCTTTTGCCGGTAATCACGTTAATGATGGTCGATTTGCCTGATCCTGAAGGTCCCAAAAGTCCGAAAATCTCTCCGGTGAGAACCCCAAATTCCAAGCCACTTATCGCTGACAGCCCGTTCGCATGAACTAACGTAGCGTTTTCTACGGTGACTAGATCCGGGATTCCAGCAGTTTCTAAATCAATTGAAAATCTCGTATCATTGAAAGTGCTGTTGTGCCCTTGTGGTCCTAGGAATGAGATAGAAAGTGTTCAGCGACTGTTAGAAGGTAATTCTTACTGCGGCCGCTTCTGAGCGCTGATATAGCGAGTGATTTCTGCATATCGGGTTTATAGAGATGCTGTTTGGGTTTTTGATTTCGTAGTTCAATATAGAGCACCAGTCCCAGGTAAACTAAGGCTTGGACGAACAGGTATATGATATAGTAGAAGCCTGAAGGGAACAGAGGTATCCGCCCTGCAGGCAGTTGGCCGTTATATAAGAACATCGCAAAACCTTGACAAAGATAAAATTTTATCACACTGACAAGAAGTACCTTCCTGGTAAGGAATTGCTGGTGTAGTAATAAAGGCAGCAGCTTTGACCATATAACCAAGCCACAAAATGTTCTTATAGTCGCATATGTCGATCAAGCAAATAGGGATTGCATAAGCGACTAAAAAAGCAGCTCCATTAGCAAGGATAAAAACAAGATATATATATTACAGAATAATGCCACCATTGGGTACGCTTTATAGGCGCTTGCTCCTCTGTTAAAGACATAACCGTACAAGTAGGCCAGCAGCACGAATCCTGAAATGAAGCAGACCGAGAGTAAAATGAATTCTCCGTAAAATCTGAGCGTGATGCCAGCAAAACTTGAAAATCATGAGAGTTAGAATTGAAAATAAGGAAAGGTGGTTTACAATATCACGATGATTCCAGAAATGAGTAATATCAAGACCAAATAGTTGAGGAAATCGAAAAGAAAAGTCCCTAGCCAGTAAGGCAGCATCCTTGCTCCCATTGCGAAGAGAGTAAACCTAGACGATAGGGATTAAGATATTGAAATCGAAAAGAATCGATTACTTCACGTTGTCTTCTCGTTCTTGTACAGGAAATCCACAAGCAATGGAAGAATTCAGTGCGAGGCCGAAAAGCAAATCAAACATAAAAGTCAAACCAGAGCCTTGCGGATCAGCGGGGTTCCTCAGAGCCGCACCAATAGTTACGAATACTAAAGGCAGGAGGTTAGAGAGCGGGGCGAATTTGTTTCTTCTATAATGAAGATATTTTCGTCTGAACATCGCCCAAAGCTGCAACCAAAAGCTGTATTTCGGCGCTAAGTTCAATTTAGATTAATTATTCGCGTAATTCTTCTTACGCTGGGCTTTAGGAAGGGTAGATTTCGCGAAACTGCTTATAACGCTCGACATGTCCTCATATTGCATGCCCAAAAACTTTTCATCCTCAATTCCGATTTTTACGAATATATCCTCTAAAGTTGTGACATGAACCGATACCTAATTCCAATAATTAGAGAAATTTAATATTGCGATGGGGTTAATACATCAATTTGCTTTATATTCTCAAGTTCACTGAGTACTTCGATCATTCGAGAAGATTTCATTTCCAAATTGAATTCCAACATACGCTCAACAATGGAATCGCTTTTCGCACTGAGAGAGAAGGAGGCTTTAGGCTGTACGATATTTTGAACCTGCATTGCGATCTCTCTCCACTCATTCATCAGCTTAATGCCGGGTCTTGAAGTGTGAAGTTTAAGATTAAGGAATTATTTTGTGAGAATTACTTTGGGTTTATTCGAATTTTGTAGCCGACTCCAAACTTTTTTTGGATATATTCAAAAGAACCAGCAGCATACAAAGTTCCTTTGATTAGGATTGCGATTCGATCAGCAAGTTCCTGGGCTTCAATCATATCTTGGCTGGTGACTAGAATCGCTTTCCCCTCATTTCTCAGTTTTTTCAGCAAAGCCCAAATCCTCTTCCTGTTGTCGGGATCTAAGCTGGTGGTTGGCTCATCTAAGAGGATTATCGCAGGATCCCCCAGCAGTGTCATCGCGATCCAGAAAAGCCTTCTGATACCGATTGAAAGAGTTGCGATCCGTTTATCTAGAACTTTTGTGATCCCGCACTACAGGTAGTTTATCTCAGTTTTCCATATCCCAGAAATTTAAAAGTTACCTCCTCAGCAACGGCGTTAATTTTCTCAGCTCTTGTGCCTATGGCAATGCCTTTCACTCGTGCCAGGAACATTAAATGCTCCCTCACAGTCATAAAAGGGAACACTATATCAAGCTGCGTGCAAAGGCCGAGTTTTTTCTGGAATAACTCGTAATTATCAGTAAACTCAGTGCCCCAATCTATTCATCCGATGAGATTACTAGATAATTGTGTGTCTTCATACATTTGATGGTTCCGCTATCCTTGCGAAGAAACCCTGAAATTGTACCAATAGTCGTCGTTTTACCGGCCCCGTTCTTGCCTAATAAACTAAAGAATAAACAAGGGTTAAGCAATTTAGTGCAGCGAATTAGCAAATACCAAACGATCTGCTTCGCATGAAGAGCAAGTCCCACGTTATTAAGAACTTTTTTGCCTTTAAAACTTTTGCATACATTTTCAAACTCCAGCAGAGGCTTTGTCCAACAATTAGGGTGAATAGTGTAAACTTCTTACCTGCCCAATTGATTCGGTCTTCTCAAAATACTTTGTAGGTGACATTTGACTGCGATTGTTTGCGGAATCCATTGACACATCCTCCACTAACGTTAAATTATATTCCGGCTCATTCATCAAGGGAGTTCGGACATCGCCTGGGATATTGATTCGATTTTTTCCGGTTGTTTGCGTGCTATGGACGTAGGAAGCCGGAGGAGAAGTAACCTGGGACTGCTTCTTCTTTCTTTTTAAGCAGAGGAGAGGATGTTTGTTCATCCCGAACTCTCCTGGGATAACCTATCAAAGGGTTCAATTCTTGCTCGCTTATTCAATCGCTACCTGATCTAGGTACAGATAAATCACGTAATATATCACCATGTCAACGACCATCATCAGCAGAGCATCGGTGGTCTTGAAGTCCACTCCCGAAGAAAGTCCGCCCGGTTCATTCGCGAAAGTTCCTAGTAGCATAGCCGTATGTGGCAAGAGAGATGCGAAATAATACAGCATCCTGAAGATATAATTGTTTAGAGATGCGAAAGTGGTTGGGTATTGATTACAGGCTGTCGCTGTTGATTACAAGGAAATACATGAGGCCGGTCATAGCGACAATGGTCCCTCCAATGTCTGCAGCCATTGTAGGACTGTCGAAAAGGGAACTAAGTGCTAGCGAGAGATGTGAGGTTGCGAATCCTGTGAACGTGAATGTCAAATATGTTAAGCCGAAACTCTGAAATTGGTTGTGTGTCCGTTAATCAACAAGCAGAGAAGTTAATTACCTTTGGATTGAGCAGCCCTGTAAGATATAGTCCAGAAAAAAGAATCAAACTCATCTATTTGAAATGGCTGATGAGATCATGAACAATCGGATTATTACAATCAAGCATTTAACATATCCAAAAACCGAAAAGCCGCCGTATACACTGGCCTCATGCATCCCATTAATCTGAAGGAAAATATTTAAGAATCCACTCAGCTGCTAGCGTAGTACTTTGTTGTAGATCTTCATTCTCTGTTTTTTGAATTGAACGACATCATACACCAGCCCTCTAAGATACGCGACAAACGCGATAGGGTAGTATAACGCAAGAAGGTCTGCTGCAAAGCCTGTGCCGATCAAATCTAAAGAAAAGAGTGTTATGAGACTACAACACCCTCACTTACGCAATCCAATGTTCAAAATAGTAACTCCAAATGCAGGAAGAAACTCTCGGAAAAACTGAATGGGTAGCACCTTGTATCTGTTCTTCCAAAGGATGACCATTCCATAGACTTGCACTAAGATTTCTCGATGACCTCTGCAGCACATTTTGTCTGACGCGATTTTATGTATTTTAACTCAAGATTTTCAGGCAGCGAGATCAATACTTTAATTGTTGAATTTTTTTCTTCTGAGGTTCCTAACGATTCTTATCGAAGCGAACTAAATTTTGTTCAAAACGACTTAAAAAAGATAAGCAAGAATCCTAAGGAGAACAACACAGAATGTTTAACGGTATTCCATTTTTTTTTTTCTTCCCTTTGGCTAATTGGGTAAAAGAAGCATCTAAAATGCTTGAAAACAAAGGATGCTATCATATCATAATTCATGGAAAGGGTCCATCTCCAAAAGCAAAGGTGAGAATTTTCTAATGGAAATATGTGAAACAGATGCTATTTGGTGCTTTCAGAAATCCACTTATTGCTTTTTGAGGTTGACGAAGTTTCTCGACTAGTTTTCACTGCTTTGTAGGCCAATTGAATTTTGATTATTTAGCTCCTAATTAGGCATCTAATCAAGCAACTGATTTGATCTTACGAACTACTGTATAAAAATTGGTAATTTTTTCTGCTGATGCTCTTCAAATGCAAATTGAGTTTAGATAACTCTATGTGAATTGCTAGAAAATTAACGTCAAGCGCTCAAAGGTACAAACGCAGGCTGTTTACAAATTTACGAATTGATTTGAATTCCTCTTTACTATTCAATAATAATCACCTCATCTTACCTAATAATATTCAAATATGACATTGTGTCGCGTGTTAAAAGTATATTAACGCTGAATTACATTGTAAGAGAGCGGTTTCCTACAGAAAAATTATCAATTCTCTCTAAATTTTCCCTCGTAGTTAATCATATTAATCATTTAACAATAAAATAAGTATGAATATAAAAATAAACAAGCTCATACACTAACATTTAGCCATCCTCTTAAAAAAGTACTTAATTTAAAGGCTCAAAAAAGGACTTCCTTGCGAGCTTTAACGGTTGTATTAACCGAGAAATAATGTGCTTCGTAGTAGAATTATACATCCGACTTTTTTCTACCTCCTTCATTGCCTTTCTTTCGAATTCTTTCCGCTGCTCTGAGGTCATATACAATATTTTCCTAAACAAAAATTTATCAAAGCTCTCGTCAAGCAGCTTCCACAGAGACCGGTAGCTATAGATCTCTGCAACTAACTGAGAAAAGAGATCAAGCCAATACTGCTCTTCTTTTTCTGAGCTGTCTTCAAGAATGTCTTCTTGGATTACCTCCGCTATTTCGTGAAGGTGTCTACCGATATCTTTCCGATGACTTCGATGCATTCCCTCGCGATAGCTGAGTTTGCTTAATTTTTCTTGTAGCTGTCCAAGCTTTGTTTTTTTAGGCTTAGTGTAACCGCGCAAAGTTCGGTTAGCCTCATATCTCAGGAATTTCTTGGCTAATGGAAGCTCAAAGCGTTCAAGAGTCTGGGAGCTATCATCCGCGTGGTTTTGTTGTAAAGGACTTTGTGTTTGATCGCTTGCATTTACTATTACGAGGATATCTCCACTAAATGAAGAGACTGAGTGCTTCGAGTGAGAGATTTCTCTGCTTGGGAAAGTAGGGTCTTGGGCTATAGGTTGATTTTTGAATAAGAGGTCTTCAGGCGTATATTCATTCGTTCTGAAAGGACAAATAGTATTTTCGAAGTTTTCGAGGCGCTGTGGTTCTATTTCCATGAGTTTTCAATTATTTCCTTGGTCAGATTGGGTTATAATGCTGATATGAATATTAGAGGCAGGGTGTCAAATACGGATTTTTATAATATTATTGTACCCCTAAAAAGAACGGCTCACACAATTTTCGAAGATAGCTTTTTCATTGCTTATATGAATGTAAGTTGGGAGTTAATTATTCTCGAACTTTCTGCTTAGAATTCACGAGCTTATGACACGCAGCAATAAAATAACTGAACACTTTCTAATGATTCTATTATAATTTTTGTCCAAATTTTTGAGCCTATACAAATACAGAGGAGAAGACTCGGCATCTCGCTCAGTTGTGCGATTCATGTGTTCGAAAAAAAGGAAATTCTTACTGAATCTGCTGGAGAAACTTAGAGAACAATCCCCAGGCTTTTCGGCTTGAGTCGGGAAAAGGTTTCGTTTACATAGAAGACCAATCAATGACAAGTAAGTACTGAATCAATTTCACGGTGACCAATGATGAGCAAAAGAGATTATAAAAAACAATCTTTTTAAATGGTTTAGCACGATTCCAGTCAGTCTCCATACTTTATTGAATTCTTGGCCTTTTATTAGGTCAATTATTGGCAGAGATTTCACACCCTTTAGGTATGTATCCGTCTTAAATTACTTGAGCCGTTCAAAAGAATTTCATATGGAATCAAAATTTTTTTGGAGGTAAATTTAGTTGTATTTTCTAGAGAAACCAGTTGAATTAGAAGATAAGGATTTTTTTGTTGAAAGTTGGTTCAGCTTCAATGCAACCTCTTTAGCTCTAAATAGCAATTTTGTGTAGTCTCGTCAAGAGGTAGGATTACTTCTGATGACACATCACCGGTAATGTTAACCAAATCCAATTCTCAAAGAAACTGCGAATAATGTGGAATTGTTTGGAATAAATTCAAACATCTGAATTTTTTCATTATTCGGATCTCACCCATTGAACTGATTCACATTTCCATGTTCTCATATCTAATAACTGACTTATTTCAAAATCTTAGCTCATACTCGAGACCTAGAGTACTTTAAAGTTTTTCAATTTTTACCTGAGAGCGAGATTTCGGAAATTTTACACCAATATGGTAATATCTTTCAATGTTAGTGGCACCTACACCTCACTTTCTACTTTAGAGTCTATTTGGAAATCACAATTCTGGATGCAATCAGTCCTTAAGCTTATATGGCAGTGGTGGTCTGTTTTCCTTAGTAGATGATGCGAAGAAAATCGAAGAATTAGAGAAAACCATTAAGGAACGTGACGCCACAATAAAGGAGCTGACAGATCGAGCAGCTAAGTTGGAACACCACAATTTAAAGCTCCAAGAAGACTATAAACTCTCACTAGATGAGTTGAAACAACTTCGGGAAGACTTGGAAAGAAAAATTGCTGATAAAGATGAACTTTTCAATGATTATCTGAAGGCCGACGATGATAGAGACCGTTTGAGCAAAGAATTGAGCGAGGCGCAAGAAGCAATTGAAACTCTCAAGGATAAATTAGAGGAGATTGAAAAAGATAAAACGCTTCATAGCGAGTTGATAGCTTTGAATGCAGATCTAGAAGGCCGACCTGATACATTCATACCTCGCTTAAAAAGAATAGTGGAGGTAATGAGGTTCCATCAACAATTAGCTCAAAAACGAGAGACGAGAATCAGCCAACAACTGGTACAAAGACAACAAGAATTTGATGAATTGAAAAGAAGATTTGATGAATTAAGTAACGCAACGAAAGGCCTGGAGATAAAGCCTGAGGAGGTTTTAGGGGTCGTTATCAAAGAGTTGAAAGCTTCGAATACAAGTCTCCTAAAGACGAACGAGTCATTATCAATTGAGAATCAAAGGATAAAGGAAAAAGTCGAGACCGATGTCGCTGCTCTTAAATCCCAGATAAAGCAATTAACGGAAGAAACCTCGAAGCTTGACAATAGAATAAAGCAGCAGGTAGAAATGGCTGATATAATGGAGAGGGAGAATAAAATTGATGTCGAAAAATTAAATGAAAAGATTGCAGCTCTGCAAAAAGAAAATGAAAAGCTTCAAAATCAATGCATTGCTAGCCTAGAAAGATTGTTAATCTATGAAAACGCGACAGGGAAAGATTGCGCTGGCTGCGAAGACAAACGGATTCAGATTGATATGTTAAAAAGTGAAAATGAAAGACTCAAAGAAGAATTAAAGAAAATGGAGGCACTTTACCTCGTCAATAAAAAGAGCATAGAGACACAAACCACTCAAGAAACACAAGAAGAACTCAATTCTCCTTTTCCACCAAAGATGGCACTTAACTACGCTGATATCAAATTTCTGTATGCAACAGACTATTGTAAGACTTTTGAAGCGGTCTCTAAAATCAACAACGAACGTCACACTATTAGACTGCTGAATAAAGACTCTGCTTTCTACAAAAACAACCCAAATCTTGCAGCAACTCTTTTCATCCAGGAACTCCTTCGTCTTTGTGTCACTTTTCCAACTGCTGTATTCATTGAAAGCTTCGAGTGTCGCGACAATTGCTTTGCGTATGCTCTTAAGCACTGTCAGTCGCTGAGGCAGTTACAAGAAAATAAATCGGAGACCGAATTTAATGTCGAGAAGATTATAGCAGAAGTGCTCTCTGACACTTCTTTCTTGCTCTCAACTCTGAAGTTAAGCAATAAAATTGAGATTGATTTGCAATCTATTTATTACATCAATGCCACTGACTCATATTTTCTTGGAGACTGGGGAACAAATATCAGAGGCAACTCTAAACCTAATTTGATTAATACTGCTGATGCGCACCAGATCGGAGCTGATGAAATCTATTCTTTGGGGATGAATATCTTCGAATTGCAAGGGATTTCGAAGAAAGAATTGAAAGAGTTTGAAGCGTTGAGCAATAATTACATGTATGACGCAGCTTTAGATGCTATCCTAGCAGTTGTGAATCTTCCTCAGGAGAGTACAATTAAACTCAAGAGAATGCTACAAAGAAGCCTGTACAAAAGAATGAAACTTGCAGAATTCTCAAAGACACAAGAAGCTACTACAATTCGGATACCTCAAGATATTGGAACCAAATTCAAAAAGTTGTATGAGCAGAATGGTGAGTTCCAGGCTCGTTTTGAAAGAATTCTCAAAGAATACGCTAATTAGTTGATAATCGAGAGAAACAACTAGTGCAAGTCATGGCAGATTGTAATGAAATATAAAGCAAAAGATGACTGAGAGGAACTGAGAAATAGTGAAATACATTGTAACTCGTTTTCTTTCATAGCACATTGTCATTAGCTTAATTTTAAAATGCATTATTATTGGGCTTCATTGATTTATTCAAGTAAACAAATTTGAGTCGCTTCTAAGTCACTTCCTCAGATCATTGGGTAAGATTGAAGCAAAAAATTGTTTGAGGGAACTCTAAATGGTATTTCAGTCATTAAGTTGTTCTCTCGAAGTTTTAAAGATTTGTTTCCTTCATGTTTAATGGGAAAACCGAATGGCCACTTTTCCTATCTTTGCTTCTGGAAGTTTTTAAGAAGCTGATCAGGCTGAATAGGCTGAATGTATTTGTGACCAAATCCCGAGAATGAATTCTCCCTTCATAGCGCTGAGCAGCCATGAGAATTTTCTTCGTATCTTGTCAGACTGATTTTCTTGGATCACTTCCTTTAGGGGTCCGCCTGCCATAAATTCTGTGAGTATATACAGATTGTCCTCGAAATCTTCATGTTTAATCGTGTTTCCGTAATATCTCAAAATATTGGATCTCTGGACAAGTAAATAATTCGTTTTGTAAGTTTTCAGCACAGTTAGACTTGATTGATACTGCACCTTCCTCACCTAACTACCGCATAACAATAACTCTCGTAGGTTCACGGATTTTTGTCTAGATCTTTTATTATGATTCAGAAACTGTTTACGATCAGTCCATCAGACTGTTCGTCAACAAATGCTAATTAGGTCAGTCAACAAATTTTCCTCCAATAGCACCCGATCAGATTCAACAAACTCCTTAAAATCTCAATGCTATCTCAAATAAATTCACATCTTTATTATCCCATTTACTCTCATGGATATCTTTTCATACAGTGTCGCAAATTCTCGCTATTGTGCTGCGCTTACCAACAGCACAGGCGATTTACTCGTACCTGTTCAAACCAATATCGCTGTTTGGGACTGGGAAACTGAATCCAGGAAAAAAATCATTCAATCCAATAGCAATTTGATAAAATGTCTGATAGAAAACGAGAAATTCATCGTCTCGATCGCCAACAACGGCGAAACCGTCTTTTTAAATAAACTCACACTAGAACCGATAAAAATTTTCCCATTACAGATAGAAAGAACCTCTCATGCCTCGATTAATAATGACTATCTAGCGCTTATCTCCGCACCGGACCCTCTCAAAGGCAAGTTAGTCGTTTATCAGATTAAAGCAAGCGATGATATCGCCTCAGACCTCAGATTAGAAAAAATAATGGAACTTGAAGGACCTTACAGACATTGCCATCTAACACCGGCAAAAACTTTGTTCACGGCTTTAGAACACCTTGCTATCGAGACAATACAAGAACAATTAAAGGTTGAAATCAAGACAGAAACTCAAGAAATAACTGTACAAGGGCAAATCATCGAATTGGGCGTCCCAATTATACAAAAGGACGAATCAAAAGAGGCTCTCTCAGAAGCGCCGAAGGTGGCCAAATGGTATTCGTATCATTCCTTCAGCCTCGAAAGCCAGAAAGAAGACAAGGAGCCTATCAACGAGGATTTGATCTCTGATATCATGAACTCCTCCTCTAACGGCAAGGACAGAGTCGTCATCGTTTATTACTCTCGCCGCTTGATGGTATTCAATCCAGTGAAGTTAGTCAAGCTAGTGAGCTTCAGTATTGAAGACAATGGACCTATCTTAACATCCATATTCTATAATACTTATAACCTTTATCTAACTCCGAAAAGTAACTGGATGCTCATCGTTGACTGCAAAGAGAACCTTGAATCTATCAATGAGAAGACGATAACGTTGAAAGACGCTGAAGAAAAGAAGCATCTTGGACTGACCGCGATTCCTTTCAAATCTATTGGAGTCGGTCCGAGAAACGCCTCTATTCTCTGGCGCAAGGTGGACGAACAATTATATTCCTGCAATGAGGATGGAATCTATTTAATAGATTTCAAAACAGG
>ENA-UOTZ01000979-UOTZ01000979.1-compost-metagenome-genome-assembly--contig:-NODE-979-length-21909-cov-4.233007_pt1 | contig 21909 bp, 13 predicted proteins | sample MGYA00238144_ERZ746983 | MGnify/ENA primary metagenome ERZ746983 (study PRJEB28759, sample SAMN06268863) | compost metagenome | isolation source: single cell | place: USA: California, Emeryville, Joint... | reverse complement strand
TTACTAAGATGAATATCCTTCTCAATGTAAAGAAAAAACGACAATTTTACTAGACAAGCCCCAATAGATCAAAAGTTCATTCTCTTTATTCGGTCTAATGAAAAATACTTCTCTATACTATATTTCTAACATTAATTAAGCATTTTCAAGTAATCATCTAAGGGCCATATGCCTTCTTTGATTCCAATTACTTGATTAAATGATAATTATGTTGTTTTCATCTCTTATTCAAAATTGGAAATTAGTTATACATTTAATGTTGCAGTTTGCATTTCATGTCATCTGGATAAAGTTACGTTGTCTAATCTCAAATTAATTTATCCTCAATTATGAGATAACCCAAATACCTTACTCTGAATACAAACAAATCAGAATTTATTGTTAGATTTCAATAAAAAAGCACACCAATCCCGGATATAGTTAGAGTTGAACTCTTTCTAGCGTGATTTTTTCAAAATTCATTTGAAATTACCAAAACTCACCTTCAACCTCAATCCGAACAGGAAACTCAAAAATAGCTCGGTAGTCAAACATAAGAATTACATACACCCATCTTACTTCCTTTTGGTTACAGACTAGCAAAATTTCGGTTCACGCTGCACTCAAAAACACGAATCAAAAAAACAATGATTTGAGTTATTCGAAAGGTGAGCATTATAAATATTTTTTCTCCTTTAACATTTTCCAATATGACACTCTTTCCCTTTAAAAGCTCGTTGCTGCTTTCAATAGGTAATTCATCAATGCAATTTGCTATTCTTGAAAAATAAATTGAAAATTATTAATTTCTGAAAATCACTCTAAAACAAACGCAAGAAAAAATATATAGCGAAGTTAGGAAGAAAATCTCATTTTTCAAATAACTTCCGTTGACTCTTTAGAGGATTTTAGAAATTCCTATGGATATTGCCTAAATGTCCCTCTTATTTTTTTGCTGAGTCTCATAGATATGAAATTATGAATCGATCAGTCTGGTTTCTCTTGTCAATTCAAACCTTATTGTGTATTGTATAAAAGTTACTTAGTAGGTTTTTTTAGGTGAAAAGAATAATTTTGAATAATGACATTTCATATGTTTTATGACGTAACTGAAATAAAAAAGTGTTCCTATATCACACATATCCAAATTAATGGAGTCTCAATCAAGCATCAAGTTCTAACTTCCAATCTTTTTTGAAAAAATTCAGCCTATTTTCTTGGCAGACATTTCTGGATTAAATCTTCGAACATTTCATTAATGTTGTCTCCTAATTTATCAAAAAGAGTATATAAGTTGTGCGCGAAACAAAATTAGTTGAACCTTTCAAAGCAGAAACCTCCCAATATGTGAATCCTCTAGAATTCGCCCAGCCTTTGCCGTCTGACTCTCCCACGGACCGTTTGAAATTTTCATCACTCTATTGATATTCTTCGTAAGCTCTGATTGTCAGAAATATTTCAGATTACCTTGTTTCCAACGACAAACACGACGGCATCTTTGTTTGTTCCATACTTGTTTGCTTCCCTCATCCAATTATCCAATCCATCCAAACTCTTCTTGGAGCAAAGATCGAAAGTAAGGATAATAGCATTGACTTCCTTATAGAACTCATTTCTCACTTCAAAAAACTCTGGGTATCCTGAAAAGTCCCAGAGATTGAGCTGAAAAAAGTCAGAATCGCATGAATTATGTAAATATCCTTTACATTGACCTGCTGGTCTTTTATCATAAGAATTTTATTCTTGTAGTCCACTGCAATCGTTGCATTGTATGTCTTATCGAATGAATTGTAGCAATAGCGATCAGCTATCGACGATTTTCCAACAGCACCGTCGCCGAGAAGAGCGACTTTCAATCTAATTGTATCTTTTGAGGGTGGGACTGAAACTTTCTTTGGTCTACTTAAACCAATAATGATTAGTTAAGCACCGTCTGCAAAGCATCCCAGCTTACCTCTCTACCATATTGTTTTCTCTAGTGTTGTGTAAAGTGTAAGTCAGGCGAAGTAGCTCGGAAAAAGTTAGCAATAAAGAAAATTAAATCGATTTATTTCTATGTGACTAATGAGTATATTGTGAACTGTTTCATTAAGCAGGCTTGAATAAAAATTTAAGAAGTATTCTTTTGTTGCAGTTTGCAGTTTGAATGGCCAAAGCAAATGATGAAAAGAGTACATACGATCATATGGCTAAGGTGCTTGTACTCGGAGACTCGACTGTTGGAAAAACATGTTTTCTGACAAGATTTTGCGATGGAGCAGTGAGCAACGCGCATATTGCAACGATAGGTAGAGTAATTGTATTGATAGCACTTGTCTGTAAACTCACTAGGAATCGATTTCATGATAAAGACGATTGAGGTTGAAGGAAAACGCATCAAATTACAAATAATGGATACTGCAGGGCAAGAGAAATACCGTTCAATTGTTCAGACATTCTATAAGGGTGCTGTTGGAGTTCTCCTTCTATATTCAGTAGATGACGAAAGGACATTCTCGAATATTGACGGTTGGATGAAGCAAATAAAATCTAATGCTATTGACAACGCTTGTGTCATATTGGTTGGACATAAATGCGACATGAGTGAAAGACAAGTTGAGAAAATTGAAGGAGAGAAGATGGCGCGAAAGTATGGAATAAAGTTCTATGAGGCCAGTGCAAAGGAAGGAACGAACGTCGAAGAGGCTTTCTTTGATATTTCAAAACAAATAAAAGATAAATTTGAAGATGGCTCCTTCAAAAAGCCTGACTTATTGTCAAAAGAAGTAATTACTGAAGTCCAAAGACTCCAACATTCAGGGTTAAATCTTGATACAAATGTCACTTCAGAAGTGAAATCAGGATGTGTGTGCTGCAATGCCAACACAAAGAATTAGAAAAATAGAGTATGCTAATAATCTTTATTTTATTTTTTTAAGAAAATGCAAAGCGAATTATATGTGCTTTTTTTCTTCTTATTTACCGGTTATTAAATGCTTCCAATTGATAGACCTTATTTATTCAATATATAGCTCCCAGTCCGAATCTTATCCATCTCAGAGGTCTTGAATGTAAGATCATAGGAATAAATTTTCTCGCTATAAAAATAGTGCTTCAAGTTAAAATACAAGAAACTAATTGAAGCAAATTTGATAATCAAGATAAGTTACAGAGTGGGAAAAATATTTCGTTGTTAAAATGCTTCAAAGCTCACTATATATGTTGAAAGCTTGAGGAAGGTTAACAGGTAAAAAAGGGTTACCAAGAGTGAATAATAATATTTTTCTTATTATCATCTATTCTTACGAGAATATAGAAGGAGAAGAGTTGAACAGTTGAACAGTTGGCTGTAAACTGTCATTGCGACACTATTCAAATAGCATTTTTTTGTTGCCAAGAATTAAATAAATCATCACAAGAAACGAATTTTCACAAGATAAAGTTTGATAATCTAAATAATAATAAGTCGAACACAAATATTAAACATCATGAAGAAAAAGTAGCACGCCTCTTAACCATATATAGCTACAAACCTCACCTAAATGGCCTAAATGGAAGTTGGAGCTATTTTACCGGTCTTTCAGTACTACTTCTTCCCATTTTGACGTCCGCAGGATCTTGTATAATCTCTTTGATTTCTTCAAAAATCCCTCTGATCTCTGTATCAGATTTCGCGAGCTCCGCTAAATAATTCATCGAAGGACTGTCCCTATCTTTGAGCAGCGCAACTAATTGTTCTCCTTCATCAGGCCAGTTAGGAAGCTCTATCAGCATCAGCAAGAGTTGTGCCAGGCCTTCGAGGAAAACTTTGACCGCTTTGTTAGAAAAATTCTTAATGTTTTCAAGTATTTTATATATCAATTCCGACTTCAACAGCGTCATTTTATGTAAGCTTGAACCACCCATAAGAGAATTTGATACTATCCACAAAGCTTCTATTTTGACAGTGCTTTCATCGTTAAAAATGATCACTTTAAGAGCTGGGATCAGTCCAGAATACTCATATAACTGCTGAATCTGGCTCGCGTCACCGGCTGCAATATTCGAGAGGAAGAAGCAAGCTTCCTTTCTAATCGTTGGCTTCTGATGATTTAGCAACTCGACGACTCCCGGCAACAGGCCCAATGATAAGATATAGTCAGTATGAAGATCAGAACCAGAGACCACGTTTGATAGCGTCCTGAATGAAGGTGTTAGGATCAACAGCTGTTGGTTTGATTTAACAAAGTGATCGCAGACTTTCTTAATCAACTCTGCATTAATCATCTGTTTCACGGCCTCCTCCCCCAAGTCTGATATATAGGAGCAGGCCCAAAGGTTTTCTGTGAGGATGTCCTGGTCGGTTTCGACGGACAAAGACTCCTTAAGATATGGGAGACAGCTCTGAATCTTCTCAAATTTAACAGGTGGTTTGAATCTGCATAAGTTATTGACTGTCCATGCAATAGTTTTCTTAGTCTCAGTTTTGAGTGTGGCTTTGTAAGTATTGTAAATTCTGAGACAAGTTTCCATTCCATTGAGTTCGAGGAGATGGTCTCTTATAACCGCTGATTCACCGGCCATGTTCGCGAGCCCCCAGAGTGCCTAGGAAAAAAAGCTTACATTAGAAATAGCCACTAGTAGTTACTTGGGCAAAAACGTCTTCGTTTGGATCATTACAGAATTCAAGAAAATATTGCATGCCGTTCTGTGATATCACGTGCATTGTGTCCTGAGAACTGCCTGAGGCAACGTTCGTGATCGCCCAAAGAATGTCATGCTTCGAAGTGTTTGAAATGTCTTTCTTCTCCTTATGATAGTTCATTAAAACTGGCACCAAACCAGCGCTAATAATAAGGCCTAGAGGAGGTTCGTTCTCGATTGATGAGGCGAGTCTTATAGCTGTAATAGCTTCTTTTTGCTGAGCTTCTGTCCCAGTTAAGATCATTTCCTTGTACTTGAGCAAGTCTTCGAGTGTTGGTCTCTGAGTCATCTCTGAGTATTCAACCAAAGTTATAAGTTGTAAAATAATTTTTATTCATCGCGTTTCTAAAATCCAACATAATGGGCCTACAAGCTCCTAAATCGCAAAAGAGTAGAGTCATATCAACTTGACCATGATTTCGAAGGAAAACAGAGCGTCACCCGGTTGACGTCATAGCCTATTAGGAGTTCAATAAGTTGAACTTTAAATTTTTTTCTGAATTGGCTCAGGATCTAATCGAATTGGTTTTAAATACTTTGAATACATCCGGAGATAATAATAATTTCTAAATCTTACAAATGAGAACTGCTCTTGTTCTTGCTATCTTCGGTCTTCTTGCTGTCAGCGCCCTTGCTGGCAACAAGTGTGGTGGAAATTGCCCTCAAGGAAAATGCCCTTCATGTCCTTGTGGACAGTCTGCCAGACGTGAAAACGCTGCTCAATGGTGTGCTAAATTCAGTGGATGGAATCAAAAATGCTGCCAATGCATCATTTCCCATGAGTCTGGCGGAAACGCAAATGCCATGAACTACAACACTAATGGCTCTTTCGATGTCGGACTTTGGCAAATCAACAAGGTTAACTGGGGATATTGTGGTGGATCTCCTCCATGCAACACTAACGCCAACTTCGAGTGCGCCAAGAAGGTCTGGGCTATTGGTGGTAAGAGTTTCAGACTCTGGTCCACTTCCAAGGCTTGCGGTGGCTGCTAAATGTATAAGTTTCCTTACGCATCACTTAAAGTTGCAACTCTTTATCTTGTACTGTCACCCTCTCGGAAAAGCTTAATCTAAAGAGTTTATAACAACAGTGAAATTCATCCTTAAGAATTCATCCTATAATATCGATGATTAATACTCAGACCGTATTAAATGATGCTTGGTTAGAATTGAATATATCACAAGTAAAAATGGAACGATAAGGTTGATTCATACACAACAAACAGGTCTTCTTTTCGTTAATGAATTAGGCCTTCTAATCTGAGAGCATATATGATTAGTTTCATGAAGAATTAAATCCTCACTGTTTATCCTTGTGTCAGATGTCTCAAGTATTTGAACCGGATAGACTTCATGGTGAGGAGTAGATATTATGTCCATATAACACAGCAAAGATGCTGGCAACGAAGAGAATTCTATCAATTACTTTTTCACAAGCAGCTAGAGTTCAACGGAAAACTAGATCAAGATGATGATAGGAGGAGCAACAGATCAAAGAGGCCACTTGCTAAACAAAAATAAAAGCTGCTGGACCTCTCTTGATAAGTGAGTGAGTTTGACAATTTTGACTACCAATGAAAACTTTTCGAAAAAGCTTGAATTCTGGTCTGTTGCGATTTTCATCCTTCGCGGAAGAGCCCGTAGATTGAAAATGTTAGTACGGCGTTAGTATCAGTCCATTTCTTGTGGAAACTGCTTATTTGATTCATCTTCACTTTGCGACTGCGACTGGAGAAAAGTTAGTTGCTTTGTTAGAGCTCTACGAGAATGTAAGCTTTGTGGTATTTTCGACCTAATCTCACGAATAAGTCATAAGTCGCAATACATCTAAAATAAGTGGAGAAACTAAACATCTTTGCTATATCTAAACTCTAGCCTATTGCGGAATTCTACTAAAGTTCAACTGGAAGACATTCTTTTATTCTATGTCGTTACAGGAAAAAGAGAGTATCATCTCGTACATGTGATGTTTCACAAAGTATTCAATAAATTAAGCTTATCTATAAATAAATTTTCCTTGAATTGGCTCAGGAGCTAACCGAGCAGAGATTAAATACCAATGGTCTTGTACGATGTTAATAATAACAAAAAATTATCAATCAACACAAATGAGAACTGCTCTCATCATCGCTCTCTTTGCTCTGCTCACTGTCAGCGTTTTCGCTGGCAGCAAATGTGGTGGAAACTGCCCAGGCGGAAGATGCCCTTCATGCCCTTGCGGACAGTCTGCCAGACGTGAAAACGCTGCTCAATGGTGCGCTAAATTCAGTGGATGGAACCAAAAATGCTGTCAATGCATCATTCATCACGAATCTGCCGGAAATGGAAACTCAATGAACTACAACACTAATGGCTCTTTCGATGTCGGACTTTGGCAAATCAACAAGGTTAATTGGAAACTCTGCGGTAGCGCTCCTCCATGCAACACCAAGGCCAACTTCGAGTGCGCCAAGAAGGTCTGGGCTATCGGTGGTAAGAGTTTCAGACTCTGGTCCACTTCCAAGGCTTGCGGCCATTGCTAGTAGAATTAGTTTCCTTCAATATATCTTGTTGTAATTCTATACCTTGCATATACACCAGCACATAAAATCAGCAAGAATAAACCTCATCCTGAGTAGGTATTCATTAAAAACCGAAAATACCAAATTCGCAGTTACATTCTCTTTAGGATTTTAGAAATTTACATATTCCAAATAACAAAGAGAATAAAAGGAAGGCATATATATATAACACAGGCATTTATTTGGTTAATTATTAGAATTCAGGCATGTTAATAAAAAAAAGAGACAGAATCTACATTGATATACCAACCAACGCATGAAAAAACTCTCGTATTTTAAATTCACTTTTGTTGCTTACTTCCAGGCTTTTGAGGTGGTGCCACAAAAGCGGTGATAATGGTATCTTCCTGAACATTATATTCTCCCACAAGATTTTGGTTGCGCATCTCCTTGCCTCCGTAGAAAAATCTTATTTGTTCAAGTTTTAGAGGACCAGCGTTATATTTTTGAATGAATATCCGTTTGAGATCCCCAACTGAAATATCTGTTTTAATCTCCTCTTCTATATCATTTGTCAGTCGAGCACACCTTATCTTCGCCTAATTACAAGTATTAGAGATTAGCTCCCGAAAAATAAAGTAATACATCAGAAGAATTTTCTATAAAAGAAGAGAGAGAACAAAAAAAGAGAAAGAAATTAAAGGTTAACCTTAAGAGTGGAGACTTTTAATTGCTCTTTGTCGACATTCGTTTCCTTCTCAATTTCATATACCAAGGGAGGATTTATACAGAAAATTGGAACATCATATTTATTTCCTAAGCAATCGAATTTTTTAGATGAAAATTATTTGGGTTCTCATTACCTTGAGGATCATAAGCTCCTTGAAGAGACTTATTGATTAGTTTCATTCCAACAACATTTAATATTGCAAGTGCGTCAGCTAAAGTTTATGGTTTAAAGCTTTGCAGAACATGAGAAAATACCCTCATCAGATTCACACGCGATGCGCATTGCCTGCCACATCTCTGGATGCCCCTCTACTCTCGTCTCTTTTGAATTGAATAGACGTTATCTTGGGTAATTCACGAGAGATTATTACCCCAGTATTCCTGTCGCTTTGCCTTAAGCACATGCTCTGGAACTTTCGACTTATAAGCATAGGTCCGCTTGATACCTGTTCCTATTTTGTTATCTCCTGCACGTATTGGTCATGACACTGATGCTGATAATGGATTGCTTACTGATGATCGGGAAGAAGATCTCATATTTTTGATTTATATTGACCGGATTTTCAATTTGAAGTACAGCTGCTGATACTGCGTTCGTTGGACGATTGTTTTGAGGCAGCGGCTGAGCGACTTGTTGTGCATTATTTTGAGATGTTCCACAACTGCAACCCATGAGAAGAATGGCGTTCAATTACGACTTAGAAATTTAGAGAATTTTATTTTCTGGAAGATTGTATTTCTTCTGATAGTCATCTGATGATACAATTTCAGAAAAACTCACCCTTGCCAGCGAATCGATACTAAAATCAAAATACTTCGTTTTGCCTGAGAAATTTTCATCAGAGCCATTGCTCTACATGTTGTCATTGAGGAGTTATTCAGCTCGAATTCGATGGATTTGAAAATATGGAGTTTCCAAACGGGAGCTGTTAACTCACTCTGCTGACTAGATGACTATTTCGTACAATTACTCAACTTTCAGCGAGCTTTCTTCGCTTTTTTTTTTTTGGTACTTGATTACTCCTGAAGATAGTTGACAAGATTCATTAAGATATTTGTCAAATAAATAGCATAATATACGATACGAACATCTATTTAGTGCAGACTATCAACCTTCAAAGAATTAGCATGAGCTCAGCTGGCTTTTTACTTGTTTAATATATATCGATTTTTTGTAGTTTACTTTAACACTTCATTGCTAACTGAGTAAAACAATGTAAAAGAAGTTCAAATTTGAAGGTGACTCTTATCAACAAGTTTTGAGTAAGAAAGTACGTACTTGAGGCTGAACTGTTCATTAAATTTCTTTCTTTTGGAACTCACTGAAAAAAAACACCCAAACTAAATTGTATAACAGATCACCTCGATTATTGAGGATAAATTTTATACATATTATCCAGACTAAGTATTTACGAATAAGAAGTCATGCGTGCCTTGGTTTTACCTCAAAAATACGAAACTCTGCAATTCGAGGGTTACGACGAACTTCGTAATAAGTTTTGTGATCTAACCTTCGATCCAGAAAAATTAGAAGAGCTTGACGCTTCTGGGAAAAAGCATTTTAATATTCCACCTCTCCGACCCCTGAAATTTCTGACTAATCTCATCATCATCAAGCTGGCCAATAATAACATTAGTCGTTTCGATCCAACCAATTTTGTTCAAGGAGCTCCAAAACTCCAAGTTCTTGACCTTCACAAAAACAAAATTGATGTGTTGGATGACTTAATAGAGTTAGGTACTCTCAAGAATCTTCGTGAGCTCAACATACTCGAGAACCCTGTCTGCGGCTATCTTCTCAGAATCAAAATCATTCAATTTCTCTTGTTTCCAGAGAAATACAAGCCATATGATGCTGTAAAGATCCTTACAGCGACTTATGAGAGTATTACCACCAAAACTACTCTGACTCCCGCCGAAGAAAGAGAGAGAATAAATTATCAGAGGTTTATGGAGAAGCTTCCTTCTGAAATCGACGAGAAAGAGCTCCGCAAATCACGCGTGAACAAGTATGACCACAAAAATACATTAATCAAGAAGGCTCTCGCGCCTTGTCCAGTTCCTCGAAAAACTCGTTTTCCGAATCTACAACACATCAATGGGAAGATAATCAGCAAAGCAGATATCGAAAGCATTACTCTGCAGCCTTGGAATAATATCGTTTACAAGGGAGAAGAAGAATTCAAGCAAATCAACCAAGTGCACAAAATCCAACATTCAGATCAACACGAGAAATATCTCCAGAAGTATAAAGCGAAAATGGAAAGGAAAGTTTTAGAACAGGGAGCGCTTCTCTACCTCAACAAGGAGAAATTAGGAGACGCTGGAAACGATGATCTCAAAGCGATCTCAGCGCTTGATCAGGAAAACTACAATCGCAGAAAGATCTATGGAAGTGGAAATTTAGCGCTTTGGGAAAAACCAGCCGACGTGAAATACAAAGACGCTCCTGGATTTAGCATCTCAATAGAAGAATATAAGCAAATGGTGAAAGAGTATGAGGCTGAAAAGGAACGCAAAAAACAAGAGAAGAAAAAGCGAATCAAGCGGATGAGGGAGAAGATTATCGAGTCGAAGAGGCTGAAGGAGAAGAAAAAGAAGATGAAGGCAGGCCTTTTCGAAGCCGATGTCGAGGATGAAGCTTCTAAGGAGGATGAAGCTATTAAATTGAAAGAGTCTTACCACAACATTGACTCCGATCCTGAGCTGAAAAGACTTTTCAATATAAAAAAGAAAAAACGGCCAAAAGCAACGCTCGAGCTCGCTTACAACGAAGTTTCGTTTATCAACTCTTCAGAAAGCTTTCTTAGTGAAGGCAATAAAGATGCGGACCATGCTCTATCGGACGACGCTGTTGAGAAGCGTATGAAAACATTTGGAATGAGTTTTTGTACAGAAGATGAAGCGGAGCAAAGAGAATTCACAGATGGTGCCAAAGACCACAAATTACAGAAGATAGAATCAGAGCGAAAATCTCACTCACAGGGCAACTTCCTTGGGAAAGTAAGAATTGCTTTCGCTCAGGACTACGGCCCCAATATGGACGATCAAATCGCCGAAGACGCCAAGGAAGAAAACAAAGAAGAAGAAAAGAAGGTCCGGAAGAAGTACTTTAAGAAGGACCAAGACAAGAAAGCACAGAGAGAATATAAGACTCAAGTGTTCACAACAAAAGAAGATCTTGAATATCAGGAGCGTCAAAAGAAAAGAATGGAAGAGTTAGAGGCTAAAGCTCAGAGAGAAATTGAGCAGAGTAAAATAAAGAAAATCATCGGGTTGACGACTTCTACAATCCGCAAAACTGTTGATAAGAGAACTTCTGGCAGAAACTCCAAAAGGGGATCGCATGATGCTAGTTTTGAGTCAAGGGACGGTGATAGGACTCCAATGCAGAGAAACCCTTCGATTAAATTGGGTGCTGACGATCATTACAGATCTCAGCATGTTAAAGCGAAATTTTCCCAGTCGGATCTGGGTAAGATTGATGAAATTACTCCCTCAAATCGAATGAAATTCGAAAGGCCTGCTGAGGCTTTCTCTAGTCTTCAATACAATTTCTCATCACTTCAGAAAGAAAACGAGAATGCTGAGCCAGGTACTCAGAAAAGTAGAGACAGAACGGGTACGCATAAAAGAGAAGGAAGCGGAGGAGAAGTCAAGCTTACATTTAGCCAGCATCCTTCTCTTCCTCAGCAAGAAGAGAAAGGAGGAAATCCATTGGATTATTTTAACTTTACGAATCTAATGAAGCCAACCTCGGAAGTAGATGTGATATCTAACATTCAAAGCAACTCGCCTTCAAAGGATCCTTCTCAAGCGGGGGATGATGTCGTGGAGGATGTGAGAGAAGCTCTGCAAATTGGTGAAATAAAGCAGACATCCCAAAAAGAAATTTCAGGAGAAGTTGAGTCCAAAACTCAGGTAAAATCTATTCAAGTTCTTGAGCCAGAGACCAAGGATGAAAAAGAGCAGCAAGATGGTATTGGCAATCAAGTTGTGACCGAATTCAATCAAGAAATGGGACAGAGAGCGACGACGCTTCCTGATAGTCTACATGATCAGGCGCAGACTCAAACAGAATTCCAAAATGAACGGATCCGAACACACTATCAGCAATTCCCAAAAGCCTCTGTCTATCAAACGGCTCAAGGGTACATTCAAAACAGGCCAGGCACTTCGTCTGTCTCGAGTAATCTGTTCAATCCAAATATCTTGCTCGGACAGCAGAGGTTAGGGACATCTCATCCATCTCATCCGCGAATAAGAGTCCAGACGATTCGCAAACAAGAGGCAAAAAGTTACAATATTGCCAATAAAGTCTTCTTCAATCATGCTAAAGAGATCGAGAAAAAGAAGCAAGAGATGCAGACCCTGCCTCCTGCCCCTCCGATGAAGAAACTTTATGGAAGCTCTCAAAGATCGACATCAAGCGTCAGACAATCCATGCCTCTTTCTCGACAGACTACTCAGCCTCTAGTGGCGTCTGACCTGAAAGATTCAAAAGGAAATGAGGTTGGAACACTAAAAAGCCTTACAGAAGAAGACTTTAGGCCTGCAACTTCTCTGAGGCTAGTGAAAAGCACAACTTCTCGAAAGCTTTTTGATGCGACACCTAAAACCAATCTTCTGAATAAACTCCTTCCGGAGACTCGTACTACATCAACGAAAGAGATAGACTTGATCCCACCACATTTGAATGTCAAGCCGAAACCTGTTACTCTTGAATCACTTATTCCAAGGCCAGAGGAAGGAATAAGCGAGGCAATGAAACTCAAAATTCTCAATGAGAGGGACGAAAATTATGAAAAGTTGACTGAGATCGTTAAGCTTATAGAAGAGTCTAACAAAATCCGAGAAGAGATCCTTTCTGTTCTTGGTCCAGGCAGCAGTTCCCATATTGGAACCGAAAGGAAAGGTGTTTCTTTTACTCAAATAGCTGATTTCTTGATGCAGCGCTCGGGATGCAAGAAACTTACTCAAGAGGATAAAGATGACATGAGAGATCTCATCTTCAGTGTAAATGATAATAAGACAGGAGATTATAAAGCTCCTAAGCTCACATACAAATGGATTGAAGAAAGAAGAAATGACTACGTCAAGAAGGGAGACAGGACTTATGAAATCGATAAGTTGTATGAATACTATGACATACTCAAGAGAATCGATGATAAGAAAGTCAATTCCAAAAACACACACATGATAAAACTGTTGGAGAAGAAAGAAATTGAACGTGCCGAGCATAATGCTGTACTAGCAGCGCACTACCAGAGACTGAAGAAGTATTGTGGAGAAGAATTTATCATGAAGCACTTCAAGGAATACAATACATTGAACCAAAATATCCAACAGTCAACTGAAGCTCATAAGCCAGAGAAGATCAAGGATATGTGGACACCTGAGATTATCTTAACCACTTCGGGCAAGTATGCCCATAAAGAATCTGGCACTGAATTCGAAAACAGGCTGAAAACGAAACGGAATATGGATTACACTTCAGGTGAGTTGAAACCGATTGATATCAAAGGAAGCTGGGCAGAGGCTTGGCCAAATATTAACCAGGTGTTCAACTCTCGAAAGCAGAAGACTTGGGCGGTTGATAGGTTTGAGGATCTGGTTGAAACGTTCCAGAGGAAGATGGCAGATGAGTATTACCAGAGCGATCAGAAGGTGCTGACGATGGAGGAGAAGATGATTAAGTACGCGCAGGATTTCAAAGAGAATTCTAAGAAACGTCAGGATTTGAAGCAGAAAATCGATAAGAACATTCGTGAAATCAGGAAGAACCTTGACGAATTTATTGATGTTAACGCTGCTGAAAATGATCGCAGACATGACAAAGAGTATTGCTTTAGAGAATATGTTAAAGCTGTGCGTGATAATCAAGCATAGTGATAGAATACTAGAAACAACAGCTATATTCACTCAAGTCTATGAGTAGATACGAGATCGATATTACGTTCACAATTACTATTATTGATGAATAAATAGATGTTATCCATTGAAAATAATGTTAATGCTCAGAGAACTATATGATTGTTGGAAGAATCTCGTTTGCAGATCGAAAGCTTAGATGTTAGCGATGTAGTATAGATATGTCCTAAATTGTGAGCATCTCAAAGCTCTGCAAAAGGACAGCTTCGCTTACTGAAATGCGCTTATTTACTAATTGGAAAAATTGGGTACCTCCTAAAACTGCAATAAGTGCCAAATCCAGGAACATGTACAAGAGACCAGTACTATCTGCACTGGCAGTCACCAATTTCTTACTAGTTGGATTGGTTGCAAGATCTCTGATTTCATCTAACAACATTAATCTATTCATATTCATAGGTAATTTGTAAATATTCGTAAAACACATCTCATTCGTATTTGATAGTGAAATAATGATTGTTACACACAAAAGTTAAAAGTGCGCTATTTCTATTTATTTTTCACAGTAATGTTAATAAAATCAATCGCTCACTGCGTCTTTTGCATCTTGAGCTTCTTTGGATCAAAATTACCTTCGAGAGGTGGCCCCTATTTAACTTTATGCCAGTGTCCTAAGAAATTTATTTACTGTTCTTGGAAACGTTAGTTCTGTCAGTAGTTTGTGCAACTTTATAGGTTCTCCTTGTGGTACAATCAGCTATTGAATCATTAAAGGTGGAATGCTCTCCAGTCTGGCTTTCAGACTGCGGTACAACTCTCATTGGAGCTAAAGCAGATAAAATTCAATATCACGAAGGGAAAAATTGAAAATACTCTTGGATCCTCTGGGCAAATAAACTTTAAGAACTTGAATATTTTTTGTTACAGAATCAGGGTAGCATTCATGCGGTTGAATCGGTTTCCTCACTCGATTTGGAGTTTTGAACGACTGCAGATAGCGAGGATCTACAGCAAAGTCTAGTATCCTAACCGGCTCCATGCGATTAGGAGTTTGATTAGAACGTATTATTGGTGATGTTTTCACATATCGAGAAGGAGAATTCTGGTTTCTCTCCTCTTCGGATACTTTCCCTGCCTGAAATCTGGATGAATAAGCAAGGCTTTGGAGCGAAGCTGTAATATCAAATTTCCCTTTCGATTGCGAATGTAATGACGAGTGCAATGAAGGACTTGATATTGATGAATAATTGCCTCGTTTGAGTTGCTTCGACGCAAAGGGGCTATTTGACCGATGTTGAAGTAAGTTAAAGCAGATCCCTTCCAGATCCTTGAAGTCGGAAAGTTCCTACGAAAAAAGTGCGATATGACTCAATTCCGAATAAAAGTAGAACTTACTATGTCAAAAATATCAAAAGCAAGCACTTGCTTCAGAATCTCACTCAGTCGCTCCTTATGTCCCATCTTGCTGGTGATCGGATTATGAGACAAATTGAAAACCTTGAGCTTATAATTCTGAGCCAGCGTTGCCAGATTCTCATAGCTGTAGATTTGATTGAAGGAAGCGTCGATTAGAGTGAGATTTGCGGCTCGGCTAAGGTTGGGGATCTGTGTTATCTTGTTATGAGAAAAGATTGCTTCTTCAATCTGCGGGCAATAACTCAGAGTGTCTAGCTCTTGCAACTCATTGTTCGAGACATTCAAGAAGAGAAGTTTTGGCACTTCTATCAAGAATGAAGAGCTCCTCAAGTTATTATTCGAGAGATTTAACACCAAGATATCAGCATGCAATATTCGGTGCAGCGCTTGACACGATATCAAAGAGTCTGTAAGTTTGAAAATCTAAAGCAGAAAATGCATAAGACTACTAACAAAAGATTAAATTTCATTACTTGTACTTCTTCAATGACAGCCTTGAAGGCGTTTTTTTCGATCGCATCGTGATACTGTGACTCGTCGATGTAACTGAGACTCACAGTGGCACATTGCATGTCAGATTTCAGTAAGGTTGGTGCATAGCTTTCTTTGATTTTGTTAACAAGAGCTGACCCAGCATGAGGTTTTGTGATTTGTGCAAGTTTTTTCAATTTAGAATTCAGATCATTCGGGTCTTCTTCTATCTTCACCGGACTCCTTTTAGAGTAGCGAGACTGCTGCTGATAGCCCATCGCTATTGGAGATTTCTTATCACTAGAGAACGAGAATTTGTCGCTGGCAAAGTGCGAGCTTTTAATGGAGTGCGTGCTCTGGTTGTGTGAGGACGAAGGACTCTTAAGAGAGATTTTTTGACTCGAAGATTCTAAAGTCAGGAGTTTCTTTTCTATGGAATCGCCATACAGCTTTCTTTTTGGAGATTCTTCGTTTGAAATTAAACTGTTATCAGTTTGCATGAACGATTTAAGGTTTCCGCTTGGAGTCACATGATGATGAATGCTCAATTCATTTGCAGTCTTTTGGGTGTTCCGATGTCCACTCAGTGGAAGAGAAGAAAGACTAAACTGACTTGAACCTGGAGTAGTATGTTTTGAGCCCTTTAAAATACTAGGACTTGTTTTATTCAATTCAGAAAGTTCTTGCTTGCTAGGGCTAAAAGAGGGGTTTTTATTTTTTGCGCTAATTCTTGAGATGTCTGAAGGGGTGCGTTGGGAAGTTTGTGAGAAAGTCGATCCTATTCTGTTTGTTGAGGAGCTAAGATGCTGTTGACGTCCTTTGACTATCTGCTGTGAACTAGACAGAGACCCATGTGATTCAGAGTGATTGAGCTGGCCTCGCTTCTGATTAGAGATACTTCCTCCTTGCTTGAGAAATTTTGATTCGTGACTTCTTGACCCTGCAGGTCCAGCGGCTTCTCTAACACCTTGTGACTTATGGCCGACAAGTTGTTTGTAACCTTTTCCTTGAAATCTTTCCTGAGAATCAAGGTTCATTACATCCACCTCTTCATCTTCATAATCATCATCACTATTTCTTAATCCAAAAGTCCTTGCAGAAGACATCGCGTTATACCCTTCGTCTGTTTCATATCTGTCTGTTTTAGAGTCCATTCTAGTAGTTTCCGTAATTTGGGGATGTGCTCCACTTGTCATTTTCGCTGAATGTGCTGAAAGCGTACCTGTGCTTCGGAAGCTCTTTGAATGAGCATCTCCTCCAGCTTGATCATCTCTACCTGAGTACTGAGCTTTCTCCATGCTTCGGGAAGAGTGTCCTTCCTCAATCTTCTTGCTGTGCAAGTTCTTTTGAGACACACTATGCGTCTCTTTTAGACTCCCGCTAATTTTATTTTGGGAACTCCTCAGCGGTGGTGTCGATACGTTTAATCTATCCTTACCCTGAATTTCATTGCTTAACTGCGAGAGAGTAATGCCTTGGCTCGTGCCAACAGGACTAATACCTTTTTCGCTTGCCAGCAAGAGACTGCTATCCTGTACTGATCGAGCTGGGCTACTTGACTGACTTGAGTTAGCTCCTTTTGAGGCATTTTGAGCCATAAGCCTCGCAATAATCCCTGAATTTTGTACCCTACTAGGAGTTTGAGATTTTTTCTGCGCTGAGCCGTCTGGTACTATCTGACTTTTACCTGGCTCCAACTTCGAGAGTGATGCATTATTTTCTATGGTTGGGTTCGAAAAAGGAGAAATTCGGTTCTGAGATGCCATTTTCGCAGAATCATGAATCGTGGTGTCTGTTTTATAAGGTGATTTTTTTGAAGCTCCCTCTTTTGTAGTTATATTTGTTGAAATCTCCTGTTGAGTATCGGTATTGGTTGTTTTTATATCAATACTGAGATCGCTCGCCTTTCCTGGCGTAAAGGTAGGACTTCCTACAGACTGCTCGCTCGAAACCGAGTCATTCAGATTTTCTCTACCCTCATCGCTTCCCCTTGGATTTGAGTCCTTTCTGAAATTCGCTGTGTCTGCTCTTAGATTTGGAGAGAGCCTTTCTTTATTTGCAATTAATGGGCTGGACTTTGAATTATTGAGAGCGCTTTTGATCTGTGGAGGGGAATCAACTGCACTTTTCTTATCAAACGATTCAGACCTTCCTGAATATTCGCTCGTTGGCCTGCCTTCAGAATTTTGAGGAACTTTTTCACGGGAGTTTTGACGAGCTTGTGGGGAGAAGGAGTGTATTTTATTTTTAGAAAACGAATAAACTGTTCCTCCTCGAGATAACTCTGCTGGCGATCTTAGATTTGGTTTCGTTTCAGAGTAGGCGAATCTGTCTTCTTGAGTCTGAGGATGAGTTTCTTCATATTCCTCAGCACCTGAATTTTTCTTCAGATGAGATGATGTTTTTGAAGAATCGAATTGGGCCTCTTTGACCTTTGGCTTTGGAAGGCTCAACGAGAAGGGTGAGAGCTCACGTTTTGACATTTTTGATATTAATTCTATCAAATCATCGTAATGTAAGTCCTCTGAATCGCTCTCTCGGAGCATTCTGAGGACATCCTGTAATGAAAAACCACAATCTAAGTGAGTTTGATAGTATTCATCTTCATCAAGCAGCGGAAATTCCTGAGATGAAATCAAAAATAATCAACATTAGATCATTGGGTATGGTTGCTTACAGCCTCTCCTTTACAGAGCATCTCTATGACCGACTCTTTGCTGAAGTACTCTCTGTTGTGAGTCGTTATTAGATCACTATATATTTCTCTGATCTGAGCTATCCATTCAATTCGAGACATAATTTTCCTCGACTTTTTGTGTGCCGGTGACTCATTGCGCGTGGTAATATCTTTTAAGAGTCCTAACCAGATGAACACAATTTCGTTAGCTATTATTGAAACAAAAACCCAGGTACTTATTGAATTTCTAATATGGTCTTTTAATTCTTCAACTTCAATATTCTGTGAGCTCGGTTTTAAATCAGATGCTGATCTTTTTAAATAATGTTCCTCTCGAGAAAACTTGCTTTCCGAAGCTGCAGCTGGGAAGAACGCTTCTTTTGTCTTGCTCGCTTTAGAAAATCGGTTTTTCCTTGGTTGCTGCAAATTATTTGACTTTGCAAAGAAGAATATAAAAACACTGTTAATTGCTATTAATTTACGTTGTTAAAGACTGCCGAGCCTGATTTGCGAATCGAATGTGAGGTTTGCTGGCTTTGAATCGAAGACAAGGAACTGTCGAGAAGCTTTTTATCTATAAGTTACAGAAATAACTCTTATTTCCCGGACAACAGACTGCTCGAAGTGTTACTTGTCGCCCCAAAATTAACTTGCTCGACGCTTGATGCAGCTCGAAAAGATCTCATAACAGATTTGGGGTCCTTAATACACATTATTTTTATTTTAGACTGGATGTTTACTTGAATTGTAATCTTTGAGAGATCCACCGTTTTGACACAGTTGGTTGTCTATCCATTTGGCAACTTGAGAACACAGAGGACGTTGTTAATTACTTGAATCGCCCGTATTAGAGGGTACAGGTCGCTATCATTGATATCAGGTGAATTGAGTTCTAAATTCTCGAGAGTTAAATAGTCTATTCGGACAGCAATAAAGTGAATTGCTCTCTAGAATGCCATTACTTTCTTCTGCACTTCTGATTTTCGTCAAAACCTCTTGATGAGGAAATAAATTGTCAGATATGCAATTTTCCAGGTATAACTTTTTAAAATTGCTGACTATCCGCTGCCGTGCCACTTTGGAATTGATGAGGAGAGTGGGGATAATGAAGTTGAATAATGAATACTTTGCTCTTCGCTGAACATGTTGGAGTTTTCGAAATGCAATAACTGTTTTGATGCTTTAAATTAACTCTTATGATTTTATTTTTTACAGCAATTCAGTTTCTTTTAACTCACACTAAACAGATAGGCTAAAACCAAGCGTTTTTGACTGTAATGAGTTGTGAGAGAAAAGTGGAGATTATTATAGCAAAGGGTGTACCAGACATGTAGTGGAGTGGAGTAACGTGATAGAAACATTGATGATAAGACGAATTTGTAGAGTCGCTTCGAATCGGAATAATTAACCGTTAATATTGGGAACCAATAGTAAAGTTCTGAATTACTGCGCCCGTAGAGGGAAAATTATTACAATAATCCTGCTGATGTTTTGTTCTTTTGCAGCTTACCGGATTAATAAGAACCTCTCATCCATAAGTTAACAGCTACATGATTCATTCATCAGTATAAATTATTTTTTCCTTCTTCAGAAAATATCTGAAAATGTTGAAGGATCATAGTTATTTTACTCTCTCTTTCTGTTGAGCTCTTCTGGATACGTTAAAATTCGATAATTTTTCGTTTCTACAACGAGTCAATCAGCAATGAAGCTTTGCACAGATTGAGATTCGCCTCAGAAAATTAGTGGAAATAAATAGCATACACGTTTTCAAACAACAACAGAAGTTCAATGCTACAGTCATGATTTTTTGCCAAAACGTATTTTCCAATATCAATGTATTTCGTATGTCTGAAGATCTTTTTGATAGGTGACAACTATAAACTCTTTTCGAATGAATCTTCACTATTCCTATCTTATTTGACTCAAAACTTGTCAATTTCTCAAGCGACGATGTAATATGTTCAACGCTCATAGCACGTTTCCTCACATTCAAAGTCTTATCAACTATTATTATATTTATCTGTGAATTCCATTATATGTCTTCTCAAATATATATCCAATCGTCAGCGATTAGCGATAAGGCAATGAGTGTTAATTCTCTGAAAAAACTTTGTTAATCTCAATGATGTTCTATCTAACAAACCATTATGGTCATGAGCAAAAAGTTATAAAATTTAAACAATCTGTCTCACATTCTAATAAAGGTCTACTCACACGGAATTAAAATGTCGATCCAAAGAGCAACAACATCCATTCAAAATCATTTCTCGCAGCCAAAGCTGAATACCAACAATGACCAACTTACCGAGCAGTACCAAGTAGAAAAGATTGGAGTTTTCCTCGAGAGGATTTTCCAGAACGACCCAGCCCAGACAACATATAAGAGAGAATGGGAATCATTCAAGAATCTTATCAAGGCTAAGCCTGTCGACATGGACAAAGTCAACACTCATCTATCAAGGATTCAGCCCATAGCATGTATGTTCTGCTGATTTTTGTCTTTGATGAGACTTTTCAATTAGATGCATCGAGTGCTTCATTAAAATCACCGACATATAGCCGAGTTTCCTATGAACCGAAATATACATCGCCTGTGAATGGACTAATTTCTCCAGTTTCAACAAACAAGGTAATCATTGCTTCATCACTTTCTAAGCAATGTACGAAAATGCAGCAGAACCAATCAAGTACCTCGAACCTCACTGATAAGGCTGGCCGAAATTCATATAATAATTCCTCAGATTTGGCACCTGCAGTAATTTCAATTGCATCCAACAGCATTCGTCTAACCTTTGATAGAATTCTTATATCCCTCGTGTTAACAAAACCGCTTTGCTAGACAAATTTCAGAAATTGAAGGACAAAATGGATCAGCATTCAGATAGACTGATCAAAGCGACACAAAGGCGCGACGGGACGAACAGAGGTGCCTATAAGATGGATGATAGAACTGCTCTGCGAAGAGTGGCACTTTATACGAAAGATCAGACCCAGAAGAACGATATCTTTAAAGAAATCGAGAATAAGCTGACTTCTATTAACGAAGGGAATTATAATAATTATCGTTTCTTTAACTAATCGTATCTCTATTGATCCTAATTAAATCCGATAAGAGTAGTTGAATAGCAAGAATATCCGCTTTTAACAATTTTTTTTCCCATTGAATTTGAAGGGTTTCTTGTAACTATTAGCAAATTGTTTGTAAAGAAAATAAACTGAGAAGGCATAGTTCATAAAAAAATATTATTAGTTTAGTTTATTAGCTTTACACATGACTCAAGTAAATTCAAAGTACAAAAAAAAATTATCTGGTGTTTTCTCACTTAACAGAAACCAGAACTTCGCAACCTATCTAATGCAAATAATGATAAAAAAGATCCTAAATTGTCATTAATATCAACAATTCAGGCCGGAGCTTTGACTTCTACTCCTCAAATGTGAATGATAGCATATCGTGATAGTTATAAAGAGCATTTGTCTTGGGGAAGGCTTTCAAGAAACTGAATTTCGTTAAAACTACTGTTGAAAGACGGAGGCGGTTTTTTGCTTTTTCCCTGAGGCGAGCTAATAATCCTTACTATTGGAAGGTCACTATCGAAT
>ENA-UOTZ01000978-UOTZ01000978.1-compost-metagenome-genome-assembly--contig:-NODE-978-length-21939-cov-25.515689_pt1 | contig 21939 bp, 24 predicted proteins | sample MGYA00238144_ERZ746983 | MGnify/ENA primary metagenome ERZ746983 (study PRJEB28759, sample SAMN06268863) | compost metagenome | isolation source: single cell | place: USA: California, Emeryville, Joint... | reverse complement strand
TTGTAGTAGCGTGACCTGGTTTTCGACATCTTTGTTCCTTTCAATCTTGACGAGAGCATCGTTGAGCTGATTCCTGAATTCTTGCATCTCTTTGATCCTTTCAGCAAGAGGAGAATTGACCCGTTCATTCTCTTTTGCAGCAGATGCGAGTCTAATTTCGAGCTCTGCGTTCAACTCTTCGATTTGTTTGTCTTTGTCGGCTATCACCGCTATCAACCTGTCGATTTCTGCACGAAGTGGCAGATTTATTTTATGAGTCTCGGTGTCAGGGACATCTTTGGACTCGTGAACTCCCATCTTGCTGTTTCAAATAAAATAAAATTATTCATGAAATCCAGAATCGAGTTAAAACGATTTAAATCTCTAGGGCAAGGGCTTGCTGGACACACATATTCTTTCTGAGGAACAATTGAGAATTGTCTCTAAATCTTTATTTCTTTCAAGTAATATCAAATGGAAGTATTGTCTCATTGATTAATTGATTAAAAGAAAGAAATACGACATTTTCTGTGTGGGAATAGCTGGAAGCATGATTTCAAAGTGTGCATGTAGTTAAAACAACTTCTGTTCAGGGTCAAAAGAAATAAATCGAATTAATGCTACACTTAATTCAACATATAAGAAGTTAATGCATTATCTCATTTATCAAGTCCTCTTAAGCAAACAATGCTCAAAATGTAAATCATCAAACTCTCCTGGAGAATTTTGTAGACTACACTCGCTCGCGAGGCAAATTTCTCAGAAAGAACCGTAGCTCAAGAGGCAGAGCATGGCCATGCGACGGCCAAGGGTTGTGGGTTCAAATCCCGCCGGTTCTGGTTTTTTTTCGTTGTTGTTAAATTATGAGCCACTCCATCTCTCATGTAAATCTTCTCACAACAAACAGCCGTTAAAAAACACACACACATGTATCGTAATATTGCCATTTTTCAATTAAAATAGGTATAAAGCATTTATTTGAAAGTGATTTGGAGAGAGGATTAAAAGAAAAATAATTAATTCCTATGATGCAGATACACTATCATACAAATTCAGCTACACACATAAATAAACCTTCTTTTGAAACATAATCAAATGGCTAAAATTACATAGAACATGCCTAGTGCCAGGCCACTTTTAAAAGTGAATTAAGAATTAAACACATCTTCCTATGGCTTTCCCAAACCACGGTCGCTTTTTATAGTTCGTTATGTTATAACTCGAGCATCGAAGATTTGTCATACGGCAAAAATCTAAAGTCTCAATTAAATTCGCAATGGAAAAAATCAATCATACGCTCTTGTAACAAATGCAGAGGGACTCTTATCGGGAATGCCGAAATTGAATTTTTTATCGTTACCTAACCCATTGAAGTTATCATGCCTGTCAGGGGTACAGAAAGCAATCAATCTAAGCAAAAATTAGTAAGAAATCGCAGGGATTCTCGTTACCTTGATGGACTTTCGTACTTGTTTGGCTTTGGTGAGAAAAACAGTCCGCTTACATTGAAGTGGTCCTTTGAAGCGCTATTGAAAAAGAGATTTCCGCCTTTCTTCTTCGCTGATAAGCTAGAATTATTAGCGAGATTTGGGTCATGGTTCTCTTGGCTCGGATGGTTCATCCACCCCATCTGCAGTCTGTCCTCAGACCCTTTCGATTTCCCTTCCATATTCCCGCTGTCGCCTCGTTTTACAAAGCCCAATGGACTACGGTCAGATTCGTGTTTCACTTTTTTGAGCGGCATTGGACTTCCGAACAAATAACTATCAGGGTTATAACTCAAAGCCGGGTTTTCCTTTCCAAAGAAATCATCTTCTCTCTGCATCATATCGGTGTGGGACTGATGATGATAATCTACAAAATCGCCTGACTTTTTGCTTACGTGATGCTGGTTGCTTGGCGAAGGGTAACGATAAGCTGCTTCTTTCGGAAGCAAAGGCGAATTGAGGAAATTAGGCTGTGGATTCGAAAGCTTCGAGTGATCTCTATGATGCTTCTCCCTGCCGATGTAATCATGGTATTTATGTGAGGACCTGTGGTGGCTGTGTGAGCATGACGATCTTTTGCAGCAGCGCTCGTGAGATCGCCTGTGGCTGTGACTACCAGAAGAGGTCTTTGAATGCGTGTTTGAGGAGCTTTCTCCTTTGTAACTGGAGTGACAGGTATCTTCTTTTGCGTACTCGTCTCGGTGATGGGTCTTCTTCAGGATCGATTTCAACACTTTAGGATTGTACAGCTGATCCAGCAGTTTCAGATGCTCTGGGTTCTTTAAATCGAGACTCTCGATGGAAGGGATGTCGAGGTTATGCTCTTTGATATAGTTGCGGATCTCATCGCACATTTTGGGGTTGAACTGCACCTCTTCCATCAATTTCTGCATCGTCGCGCTGTCTTTTGGCGACGAGAGCACGTCCAGTTGGAAATCCCGATGGCTTGAACTTTCACGGGTATGAACGGTCCCATCACCTGAGAATTTAGCCAACGAGTTGAAAGTATTTAATTCTATGCTCGTTTTCTTAGCTCCTTCACCTTTGCAATGTGATTGTTAGAAAAGATCAATGTATATAGAAAGCTTACCTTTCGTATAAAGATGTTCATCGTCCTTTGAATCGGTTACTATTCCATGAATTGAATGGAAATCGTTATCTCCCATTTTGAAAAGGGTTTCTAACAGCTCTCTTTCAACCTTCGAAATACCGGTCATTTTGTCCAAGTAGGCCAAACCACCAGCTTCCTTAATCTTATTAAACCGGGCGAGGAGCTCAGGAATCCGCTTTTTCATCGAAGAATTCCAGTGGTTTTTGATAGAGTTATCCGTTCTTCCAGGAAGCGATTTGGCGATTTCAGCCCATTTGTTGCCTGCGGCCTTATGGTGGAGAAACAGCAGCCATTCCTCCTCATCCGCCCAAGAGCTCTTCTTGATCCTTGGGTTCAGATGGTTGTGCCAGCGCTCTCGACACTGCTTTCCAATTCTACCAGGTAGATGATCCGCAATGAAAGTCCATTTTTGAGGGCCATGCTTCTCAACCAATTTGATCACCAACATATCCTCTTCTTCTGTCCAAGGTCCTAATGACAACAGTTAGCATGAGCAACTGCGTTTGAACCCAATTATTACTCTTCTTTCCTTTATTATTCTCTGGGTTTAGGAATTTCTCCCATCTTTGCATGCACTGAATATCCGTCTTTCCCTATGAAATTTTTGTTTCAATTTTGCCGTAACTCGCGATTATTACTGGGAAATGTTCAGCAATTCGTTTCCAGTTCTTGCTTCTTGGTTGGTCTTTGCATAATTTAGTCAATAGATCATCCTGGAAGACAATAAGCGTGAGTTAGGCGATAACAAATTAAGAAATTTACCTCTTCGCTGGACCAGTTTCCCTTAAAGGCCTTCTTGTTGCTATTACGCTTGTAATTTCCAGCCAAGTCCGCATTTGCGTACTGTTGCTCTGTTTTTACATTCGATATCGCATGCACTTTGTCTCTCATCGTTCGGGACTCTGAAATATTTGGATTTTCTTCCCTCTCGCTGTGTTGGCGTACAGATCCCGCTGTTTTATTGAACTTAGTTGGCACATATTCTTCAAATGCATCTTCAGTTTTAACTCGGATGCCACTGCTTTTACGACTAATTCATTCGAGGTTCAGCACTGAAAATTAGCGAGTTTACGTTACCTTCCTCTTCGGAACTCCATTTAAAATTGTGTTCTTAAATGATAGCTTGGTGGATTAGAGGTAAGAAAGAAAAATTTCTTGCTTAATGAATTCGTTTAATTTTGAATTTGAATATTTAGATTTATAATTTCGTATCTACGGTAATTACTGGATCTCTAAACAAATACACCCTAAATTTTTTGTGAGTCTTGTATTTGAAATTTGAGATTAACAGAGACAATCATAGCCAATCACTTCACACTACATTCTAAAATGTTATTTTAGCTTTCCTCCTCCTCTTTCTCAAACGCATTTTCAGCTGGAAGCCCTTGTTTCTGAAGTGATGAGTTCTTCTTCAGTTCCGTTTCTAGAAGTTCTTCACTCACATGTAATGTACTCGAGGGTTTTAGGCTTTAGAGACTTTTTGTGTGGTTATTTGAAAGGACAGAGTGAAAAGGATTTTTCTGCCAAATTTAAATAATACTAAGAGAGCCACAAAAAATAGCGGAATTGAGATGGAATTTAGCTAACCAAAATTTATGAGCATAGCGTGATAGAGCTCGCATGCAATACAAATAAATAAAAAATGCCGTATTAACTTCCATTATTGGACAAAGCACACTTAATAAACATCGTAATACATGTAAAGGAAAAAAAGATATAGTTATTCTTAGGGGTCGTCTTACCCGTTTATTTCACAGACAGCGGGGTGTTTGGTAGGAAATCATCATTTCAAATCATTATTTTGCGAGGAGAATTTGAGTATGGTTGAAATTTCGCCACTCGGATAATGTTTTCTCTCGGGCTTATCAAATTGCCATTTTCTTTTTTAAAAAATGAATTAGAATACATAGAAGCGGTGGGCGTTATTACTGATTGTAACTTTAGTAACTGGCTTTGTTTGACTAGCTCCTTGTTTTGCTGGTAAGAGAATAATATTTTTATTCCGCGGTGACACCATTTTCATGCTGGTATTTATCGTGCTGTTATGCTCAAATGCTTGGCGCTGAGGAATGCTTTGTCTTGTTGGTATATTAGCTATATTCTGATTGCCCCTTTCTGATGGTTTCGTATTCAAAGCTATCTTCACTGCAGGCGACGGCGTTATATTCGTGCTGTTTTTCAGGAATTTCTCAAGCTGATGATTGGGATCTGCTCTCTTCATTTCCTGCATGAATAGCATTTCAGACCTGTCTGTGTCTCGGCTTGTTAGCATTCCGCTCTTTTGGGTAGATTTTTCGGTTACAAGATCTGGCTGAGTGCCAATTGGAGAATTTGCTTGCCTTAACTTTGGGTTCGAAGCCGATGGTAGAATGTGGAAATTGTGTAATGTTTTAATTTTGAATGATTTTGGCTCTTCATTGTGGCTGCTTCTTGGAGTAAGCCCGCTTTCTTCAGATAATCGATTTAAAATCCGATTTCGTAGCAGTTCAGTTTTATTTCTCGAGGTTGTTGACTGCTTCATGCCACTCGAAGTATCTTGGTTACTACTTGAATGAAAAATATGAGTTATTGCAAAGGAAAGTAATGGATTACGTTTCTTCGTATCTTGGAAGGACTTGAAGGCTCTTATAATGCTTGCCGCTCTCAGCGTAGAAGCTGGCTGAGAGCTTTTTAAAGAAATCAGAGTCTTTAAGGATCTTGGCTCTTTCTGAGGGCTTTTGGACTTCTAAATCGTAATTCTTTTCGTTATCTTCTTGCAATGCGACAAAAGAATCTAAATTGGAATCGTCTTTTATGATGATGGAGCCGGAAGAAGTATTGAGGGGTTCAGTATGTAGTTTGTGCATGGTTTGCTTGCTTTGGATTTGGATGGTTAAGGCAGTGAAAGGTAATAATAGGTGGTTCCTAAAGAAACTTATTTAAATTTTCTGGAGACAATTTCTGAGGTAGTGATCAAATATATAATGTAACGGCGTTGAAAAGAATATTTTTGTATTTGCTCATATTTGGTGGTGCAAGCCAGGAATCAAGGCATCAGAATGTTTGCTGGCTGGTTGGAATTGAACGGAGGCAAGGGATGTTTTCCTTCAAAAATAGAATCGGGAGCTGATTTAAGCGTTTTATAACCAGAACTTTCCATCAGAAATTAATTTCCTCTTAAATTAGTAATTTTATGATGCACCCTCATTCAGACCCGATTTGCAATGCTCGACCAACAGAATCATTTTATAAATCTTACTTTCCATGAAGAAAACAATTGATTATTAGTGTGCAGGTGAGATATGAAGATGCGCAGGATGCAGTAAACACAAAACTGTTGAAAGCGTTTCTGCAATTTCTATTCTGATACCTACATCTTTTGTTGTTAAGAGCCAATGAATCATATTTTCTACACTAGAAGAATAAAGGTTGTATTAACACCTGCGTGTATTGAACATCACTTACCCTGCTCAACAAATTTCAGCCAATTCTTGTAGCAAGGACTTCACTATTGTTTTTGAGAAGCTTATTCTAAAATACCTTAGAAAACATCCAATTCATCTCAGTTCAGCCAGTATTTTAAAGATCTGCATACTTATTTTAAATTCCAATTCATAAGCATCAATGTTTGCTGCTGAATCCTCGTTATTGATTAACTCTCAAAGAATTTTGATCATCTATCGTTTCTTAACGTTAGACCACTACAAATTTACTGATTCTAGTTGCCCATGCATTTCGAACCACATTTGCGAAGCGTCCTTGTTCAGGACCTATTTAACACAATAAATTTACAAATAAAAGTTTACCAATAGAAAAGAAAGATATTTCATCACTTGTTTGCCAACACCATGCTTACCCGTTTCACAAAGCTTCGTCTCGTCGACCTTCTCTACAACCTTGCCGACGGAGAGATCAAAGTTCATTTTTAACTTCATTTTTCTTGCTAATTCCAAGTAAATCTCATTCAGACCGAGGCATTGCGTCAGGTCCTTGCTGAAAAATACGAATTTGAGCCTTATGCAGCTTTCAAACGAATCGCAGGAGCAGCTCCCAGTCCTTACCTCTCCAGCACTGATCTCAAAGAATTCCTTTCGGAAAATAATATTGAGATCACCTCCCGCGAGGCAGAGCAACTTCTAGGATTATTTGACACTGACCATGATTCTCGAATCTCCTTTGCCGAGTAATCTCCCTATCTATTTACTCTTTTCTTCATCTCTATCGCTGTAGGTTTTTAAACGTGATTCTCCCCAAAGACGACCCCACGCTCCGTCAACGAGCGACAATGCGCCCAAGCTACAATCTTGAGGAGGGCGAACGCCTTCCTTACGACGTTGAATTTGAATTAGCCAGAGCTTTAGAACAAGAGCTCAATAACATCCTCAAAATCGAAAATTTAAAACAGCAGCTCTCTCTTTGCTATGATTTCAGTATAAACAATGCCTTTAGATCTCTCGACATTGACGAAAAAGGCTATCTCGTTCCCGAAGAGTAATGCTATTAATTTCAAGTCAATACGCTAACTATTAACACAGTGTTGCCGATTTTATGGAGGACAATGGCAGACTCATCGATGACCGAGAACTCACAGCGCTATTCCGCAAAATCGATCTGGACCTCGATGGAAAGATATCATATAAAGAATTCCGCGACGCTCTGTCTTCGTATCAAAGCGATCTTTCTATCTCGAAGAAAGAGTTAGAAGAATCAAAGGGAATCCAGAGCTCACCCAGAGGATCCACTAGAATCGGCGAAGGACTGCAAAAGTCAGTTTCATCTCCTTATGCGCGTGACGAACGTGACCTTGAGTACAATGAGTACCTCATTGAGTCGAAAATTAGAAATTCCAGGAACGCGAGCCCGAGAAAGGAAGAAGACCTACCAGAGAAAAAAGAGTACTATACTCCAATAAAATCGGCGAGTAAATTTGGCGAAGAGGACCTCTCCGGACGATATTCTTCAAGGAAAAAGTCTCCACTGAAAGGAAACGAGGAGGAAGAATTCGTTCGAGCTTTGAAAGAGATGATCAACAATATCAAACTGCTGGAAAGCACTAAGAACGATTTGGCGCTGAGATCTGATTTCAATTTGTTTGATGCGTATAGATACTTCGATGTGCATGGGAGAAGCTCGTATATCAGCCAGAAAGAGTTCCAGGAAGGCCTTGCTGCCTTGAATGTCTTTCCTACAAGAGATGAAATTTCATTGCTCTTCAAGAGGTTCGATACTGATAGCGATGGCTTCTTGAGGTAAATAAATATTGCCAAAAACAGGTCTCTTAATGAGAATCGCTCCGCTTGACTAGGTTCACGGACTTCAGTGACATGGTTTTACCTAAAGCCGCTGATTTTGCTAAGTTAATCGAGAACAGGAAACCTCGATATGTTACTGACGATGAAGAGGTAACATCGGTTTTATTCTAAAAGTGTGTGAGTCGAAAATCTCTCCTTAGATATTTACTCGTGAGACGGAAAGATTACTGGCTAAAGTCCTCGATTTAGCGATGGACAATGAAGTCCAAGCAGAATCGATAAGGCAGAGGCTGTCTCGCAGACCTTTGTTCAATCTGTTTGATGCGTTTAGAGCATTGGACAAAGACGAGCTAGGGTATATCGGAATAGAAGATCTCAAGGAAATCCTCGTAGACTACGGAATCTTTGCCTCGACGAAAGATCTCAGTATCCTAGTCGAACGTTTCAAAGGAGGAAATACCTTCGACGGGAAGATTAGCTACTCTGATTTTGTCAAGGAGCTGTCTCCTAAATCAATACGACCTTACTAAGCAGCAGTTTATATTCGCTATAAAGAAATTTGCTAAGAGGATTACGCAGTTCATTTATTGTATTCATTTATCGAAAATAGTAGCTCAAAAATCATAAGATCTATTTATTACTCAATGCTATAACACACTTATTCGTGCATTGAATCAGTATCTAATGACTGCAATATTCATGGCAGATTGTAATCAATTTGCTCTATTCACAAGCCCCTGCTAACATCTTTTTCAGGTGATATTAATAATCGTCTGCTGGTGAATTGGAATTTCAAAAAGCATTTTCACAGAATGTTTTCAAAAAGTATATAAACAACAAGCAGGCCTATTACTTGACCTTATATTTTTCAAAGTAAGGCTCAAGTATAGCGTTATATCTCGTTTCAAGTCTTTTACGAACAAATGCATAAATACAACCGAAGGCGGTCAGCGTGAATCCGAGCTGAAAAAGCTTTCTATTGCTTCTGAAAAAAAGAAAATTGGTCGTAATGCACAAGATGCCGTTTAATCCAAGGCCGTATGTATAATTCATATTCTGCTTCTCTTCATAAGCGTAGTTTATCACAAAAGCATCGTTCTGGCTCATGCTCTTCACGTGAAACAACCTTGTGAGCTTCTTGTCGAGGAGATTTAAGCGTCCGATTCTCTCCTTTTGCGCTCGTGATGAAGAAGATGAAGACGACATTTCCCTTTTACGAGGTTTATTTACGAATCTTCTCTGAGTTTATTTAATTGAGATTGTTTATCTGCTTTCATAATGAATAAGTTAATTTTGTAAAAGAAAAAATTTCAAAAATCTAATATGTAAATAACTAAACTAGAGACAGCAGGTATCATAAGGAAGTTCGTGCGGTTTTTATTTACAATAAATGTTTTTGAGTTCTTATAACTAAGCGCGCGATGACTGCGACGTCATGAACTCCTTTTTCTAATTATTAATACCATAATATTCAAAACACTACTTCACTTTATTCGAAATTAAATATAAATTTGAAAGAAATCACTACTTTCCCTTTTAACAATGAAAATAAGACTCTTTTCACATTAAATGAATCCCGTTACATTTGATTTAAAAATCATATTTAAATTGATAATCACCGGGAGGAGAGTTGTTACGATTGCTCAGGTAATTAATTTGAAAGGTTATAGAGTTGAAATATATACTGCATAATTCTAATTACTTTATATGAGTATTTAAATATTCAGATTTGGAATTATTGATCAATTCAAAAATCCTTTGTCTTAATGATATGCACACAGATTATTTTTCAATTTTTTTTTTCCTTTCTCGAGGGAGTTTGTTAAAATTTCTTATGCAGATCAGAGCTATTTGAAGGATATGAAGCGATATTTTTCATAGAAATGTGAGTATAGAATCTTTTCTGTCTTACAGAAAAATAAGTATTATTTTAACGCTACAGATTGATAACTATATTCGATTTGATAACCCTTTCGAGTAACACCACATGGTTCTCAAGCTTTTCAAGCTCTTGCACAGGGAAATTATTCTTCACGTAAAGTTTTTGCAGTTCCTTATCCTTCAAATAATTTAAGAATGCTCCTGGACTGTAATCTTTGTAAGTTTTGAAAAATTGGTAGCCGAGAAAGACCGAAGCCCCCAAATTCATGAAGTACACCATCGGCTCGATGATATCCCAAGAGTAAATCACATATGTTCCAGCCCCAACGAACCCAAATTGACCTATAAAGCAGAAAGTTAGACTCATTTCTATCCCTCCATCAAATCCTTACCAAATAGCGCAATGAGGCCAAGCGACATTTTAAGTTTCGCCTTTTTATGAGCCTATAGCAAAAAAAAATCAGGTTACATGCATCATTTTGATGAGCGTATACTTGCTGTTCAAGCTCGGAACGTTTGATCTTGAGATCCTCAAGCTGCCCTTTGACCTTATTATATTCATTATACAAGGCCTGCTCGTTTTCGACCCTTTGATTGCGGTTGTTAGACAATCCTTCGACCAAATTATCAATCAAAATCTCCTTGTCAAACGGCTGCGTATAAAAATTCTTGTCTGCGAATAGCGGATGGTTGAAGTTTTCTACAGTGTGTTGATCCACTCTCTTCAAGTAATTCACAATGATTTTCCTTTCGATGAAGGGAACGCCAATGCTCTCGCAGTAGCTCTCGACTTTTTGATACTTTTTATCTCTTTCCTCAGACTCCGTTGTTTCAGTTGTTACAATTTTTAAAAGGTCTGACTGATTGACCAGAATGTAGAAGTTATCAGCTTTGATATCCTCAAGTTTCGTAATTCCCGCGATTTCTACCTTGTCCATCGTGATGGCATGGCACGATTTGATTCCTTTTGATGACTGAGTAATCTCCTTAATAAGGTCATTCACTGTGGCTTCCTCTGGGAGGTTAAACTCGATCTTTTCTTCGAAGGATGGAATCATGAAGTTAAACTCGTCGTTTCTTTCGGTTCGTTTGTAGATAGTCTTATACTGACTGAAATCGAGGGTCGGTGGCACCGTTACGAACGCTCTGCACTCGAGATGGTAGAGCGGTCGCGAGAAACTTCGGAGGACGGTCTTGATCATAATAAAACAATATCTTATGTGAAGTTAGTTTATTTATAAGGGTAGCATTGAATAACAGCTCCAATTATGCAGCCCAGTGTATTATTAATAATAGGTGCTTTTACTAAGCAGATCTTAATGAAATCAGGTTCCAATAGACGCGTTTTAAGGGATTAATTAGGATTCGTATTAAAGATATCTTATCCAACGAGGAAATCGTATTTACCAATTTTGGAATCAATTTCATCCAATTTGGAATCATACGAAGAATTATAAACGAAACGAAATTTTAGGAGAAATTAAAATGGTGGACAAGAAGCACATGGATAAGTTGTTCGACAACTCCTTGGAGAAGGTCGGACACGAATTCGGTGAGTTGGAAGCTAGAAAAGAACAATTCATCAAGGAGAATGTCGGCAAGTACCGTCTAGAGCCTTTCGTCCCTAAAAATATCCCTGGGTTGACTCCTCGCACAAATGCCAGAATCCCAGCATCGATTCGCTGGTTCAAAACCACAGGCTCTTTCGAGAGAAACGGTTTCTTCAACATCCACACCCCAATTTTAAACACGAAGGCCGTGTACTGGACCTTCTTCACAACTATTATTTGGGGTAATGTTCAATACGTTTGGATGGGTCTCTACCAAGAGGAGCACTACGATAACTTTGAATTGAGAAACAATATCTACGACAAGCTCTCCACCAGAGAAATCCCACTTACCAGAATCTGGCAACGTCCTGGCTAAAAGAATTTTCTGGAAGCAATGCTATCATGGAACCTTTAGTAGAAAAAATTTATGGTGTATACCTTTGTTGCTGTTGCCATATCAAATAATGGTTTTGTGATAGCATAGGTTAATACATGAGCTTTCTATTCACAACCCTTGTTGTGTGTTATTGTCAGAAAGACCCTCAAAAGAACCTTTATTCCAAGAAACTTCGATGAATTCAAAAACTTCCAGCGAATAATAAGCAGGTAGCGTCTTTCCATTACCATTAGAGAACAAATAAGTTATTTCCTTAGATTTTGGCTCCTATAGTCTCAAGATGATATTCCAGCTAAGAAGTTAATGAGTGATTCTCAAGAAAACAATGAAATTTCTGAAGCTGAATGAGTAAAAACAAAGGATCCACTTGGCATGAGAAGGTTTCCGTAAGGATTAATAAGCTCATTCATGTGAATTTTTCTGGGGGATGCTAATGTTCTTTCAAGGATGGAATCAGTAAGGTAAACTCGTCGTTTCTTTCGGGTTTGTTGTAAATGTTCATAGACTGACTGAAATCAAGGGTCGGTAGCACGGTTACACACGCTGGGCATTCAAGATGGTAGAGCGATCGCGAGAAGCTTCAGAAGACGGTCGTGATCAGAATAAAAAAAATATCTTATTTGAAGTTTATTTATAAAGGTTGCCCGTTTCACAGCCTACTGTATTATTAATTTTTTACTAGGCGGTTCTTAATGACAATAAACTGGGATGTACTAGTTTGATGGGATTACTTTGGCTTAGTGCCAAGCTCTCTCATCCAATTCGGAAATCTTACGAGGAATTAATTAATTAAAAACGAAATTATTGGAGAATTTAGACATGGTGGACACGAAACACATGAATAAGTTGTACGACAACTCCTTGGAGAAGGTCGGACACGAATTCGGTGAACTGGAAGGCAGAAAAGAACAATTCATCAAGGAGAATGTCGGCAAGTACCGTCTCAATCCTTATGTTCCTAAAAATATTCCTGGATTGACTCCACGCACAAATGCCAGAATCCCAGCATCGATCCGCTGGTTCAGAACCACAGGCGGTTTCGAGAAGAACGGTTTCTTCAACATCCACACCCCAATTTTAAACACAAAGCTCGTGTACCTGACCTTCTTCGCAACTATTTTTTGGGGTAATGTTCAATATGTTTGGATGGGTATCTACCAAGAGGAGCACTTTGATAACTTTGAATTGAGAAACAATATCTACGACAAGCTCTCCAACAGAGAAATCCCACTTTTCACCATCTGGCAACGTCCTGGTTAAATGGCATTCTCGATGCAATGCTATCATGGAACCTTTAGTAGACAAAATTTATCGTTTATACTTTGTTGCTTTTCGATATAAAGTAATGGTTTTGTGATAGCATAGTTTAATACGTGAGCTTATTGACAACCCTTCTATGTTATTGTCAGGAAGTCTCACAAAAGAACCTTTATTCCAAGAAACTTTGATGAATTCAAAACTTACAGCGAATAATCAGCAAGTAGTGTCTTTTTCTTTCCATTAGAGACCAAACGAATTTTTTCCTTGAATTTTGTTTCCTATGTTTCAAGGATGATAATCCTAACTAAGAGGCCAGCGGTTATTAATCATTTTCAGAGAAGACAATAAAATTACCGTAATGAATGAACAGAAGTAAAGCATAACATAGTGTGAATAGCTATCTGAGGGCATTAGGAGCTAGAGGCAGGTGTTTGAGGCAGATGTTTCTTATTGTATCCTGATTAAAAGTCTTCAGTCTTAGACAAATAAAATCAAAGATCTTGCTGAGTTAACATATTTTATAACACTCGAACACGCAAGCGAAAATGCAAAAATCCAACACAAAACTCGCAAACGCAGTCTCCATTCTTAACCGTATCGAGCCTTCTAAGCTGTCAACGATCGTAACCAGAGTCCTTGCGAATAATACAAACAATGTCTCAGTGCTCTTTGAAGAAAGAGAAGTCGAGAAGCTGTTGAAAGTCTTTGGGATTTCGGAGCAGGACCTTGTGAGTCTAGTCCAAGCTCTGCATTTCATTTACATGCAGGCAGCTTTTGAGCGTAATTTCAAGCCGATCGAAGCGAATCTCAAAGCTCATGGAATCAAACTCGAGCAGCTTTCTGCTCTTCAAGAGATCTGGACAGAAAACGGAGGAGATTACGTAAATAAAGTTAAGGATAAACCTGTCAGTATCGAAAAAAGCCTGACTGAGATAAGTTGGAATCTCACCGTGCCTTATAAAGAGAGCAATTTGCCTGTTATTCAGAAAGTAGATCTGCTGCCAGAGGGAGATAAGCCGAATATAATCACAGAATCGATTTATTCGGATGACGCGAGGAATCCTGTCGCGATAGTTAACTTTGAAGTGAAGCAGAATGATGCATCTGCTGACAGCAGCCAAACGAAAGGAAGCACAAAAACTGTTAGTATTCAAATGACTAAAGCCAATGTTCAGAAATTCTTTGAGCAACTTGAAATTATTCAGGCACAACTTGATGATCTTCTGTAGTTTTGTATTCGTTGTTGCTATGGAAATTACTATGATATGTCTGTTTATCAGCTATCAGTTTAATTTTCTCGAGTTGCTGATGAATCTTTTACAATGCCCCGCCACGCTATGAAATAGTAACGAAAGGAGGAGAAATGGGGTTTTCTATTGAGTATTTAATGATTTTGAAGTTTAACGAAATTACAATGGGAAAAGCAGGCTAAGAATTATTTAAGCAATGAAACTTGTCGTTTGGTAATTTGTTTAGGAAAGGGGTAGATGATAAGTATGCAAAGATAATGCAGCAGCTGCAAAGATCAAAAGAGCGTTTTTTCGAGTCTTATTATCAATTAGATAGAAATCTATGCCCTTTGCTTTAGAATTATGCATTTTCAATTTTACTCTCTTAACGCTATCTTACAAATTGTCCTGCTTGCCGTAATTCTTATTTGGATTATCCTCGGTGAAAGGAGTTTCATTCTTCTCCTCCCAAGCCGTAAACGCCGTCGATTCCTCGTTCTTGAATTCTTTTTCAGGTTCATCACAATTATTAATATCGTCATCAAAACCTATCCATTCTGGGTTTGAGCTCTGCTTCTTATCTGACATCTTCCCTTGCTTTTTCCCTATTGGAGGTTCTTCTTCTTCCTCTTTTTCATTTTCTTTCTCTGGCTCATTGTTCCCTTCCTCTAAATCCATCTCCGTCTTCTTCTTATCTTCTTCTTCATCAGAAGAATCTGTATTCAGCCCGAAAATATCTCTGATCTGGAAAATATTCATTAAGACCTACGAAACAAGAACGTCGTTCTTACTTGAGCTAGGACTGTTTGTGCAGTCGATGCGAAGTTGTGGTCGAAAGTCGAAGAGAAGATCCCGAAATTATTCGAGGTAGGCTTGGAGAAGGTGAATAATGTGTCATGCATCCATTTGAAATCCTATCAAAACCCATTAAATCTGCCATTAAAAACCATATTTACATCAGCTCTGCTTCGCATATACTCTCTGAACGGAGTGCATATCATGCCCAATTCAGCGATCCATTTCAGGCAGATAAGCACGTAATTATTCTCGAAGCTGCCCAGTCCTTTGCGGATAGACCCAATGAGATCGTCGGCTCTTGCGTATATTATTCCTCTGTTTCCTTTATTCAGATCTCTTTCAAACATTATCTATCATAAAGGGTCAAACAAGGCTTTTAGATAATGAAAAGCTTGCCTCTATCCTCTGTCTCTGATAGGGGTCTTCTAATCTGATAATCGCACTCATTATCTTAAAGATCTGATCGACTCTCTCCCAGCTTGCCAGTGAACTATGAAGGATTAAGATAAACTAAATGGTATTTTTCCTTACTAGGAAAGTGAGCTGCTCACATAAGAGATAATAGCTCTGCTATTGAGCAGATTTCCCCAGCACAGATGAACCGAGATATCCAATAGACAGTCATTGTACTGTTGTAGCTTCATAAAGACTTTGAGGTAATGGTGAGGATCAAGGAAGGCTTTTTCGACGGACTCTGGGAGTAAAATTTGAGGAGGTTCCCTGAAGGCGGATACAGGTGAGCGCTGTTCCACATTGCGTTCGCCGACAGTCTCGCAGCCAAGGATAAGCTGAGTGAAAATCTCCACGATGAACACCATGTTTGACTCGGCGAATTTCTCTGCGTCTTTCTGCGAGCTGAATGGCGAGAGGAGCCCGCTGGACGGTTGCGAGACGATGAAGATATCAACGAACTGGTTCAACATCCCGGCCTTTACCATAAAAGCAACGGGTTCTGGACCCAACTGACAGATTGATTTCACAAGCTGGAGGTACTCTGCGTGCTTGCTCAGATTCTTCTTGCAAGTATCGAAAAAGTCCACACAGAAGTACTGCATGAAACGAACCAGACTTGACTTCGGGACTAATTGTACATGGGTGAGTAATTACCATCTAATTACCGTAAATTTACCTTTTTTCTCAATGATTTTTGGCTCAGAGTCTGGCACTGCGTCAATGACTTCGAACACCTCCTCATCCACTAGATAATGCTTTTCAAAGCTATAGACCACGGTCAAGGCGGACGTCAAGATCTTCGAGAATATGTATTTTGGCTCAGAGGAAGAGTTTTCGATGTATAGTTGATGGATTATCGATTTCTAAGTTTACAGAATTAGGCAAAAAGAAGAGCGGTGTTATGAGGTTACGTTTTCCAGAAGGAAGTTCAGTAGCCAGAAGCTGGCAGGGGTATATCGTTCGAAGACCGGTCTAATCGTCTGCATCCAGCTTACGAAGGTATTCACGTCTTTAACTTGCGTGAGGATTTCATATGCAAAAACGAAGGACAGTCTCAATATTTGAATCTCTGATGTCATTTCGTAGTCTTCAAGCGACTTTATCTCTTGTGACAGCTGGATTTGGACTCTATCCTCCCTTCTACTGCTTTCAGTTCTGATACTGGGCACAGTAGTCAGTTCCTTCGCTTTTTCTGCAAGTTTAGCGAGGATCTCTGGGTTAGCTTTGGCCGCAGTGATTAATTTCTCATTTTCAGCGGTCCAGCGCTTTAGCTTCCTGATTTCTGGGTTTTCAGAGATCAAAGACGTGACGTCGGTGATGTAAGGGAACTGGTACAGCGTCACGAAGTTTCTGATGAATTCGAAGTAGTCGTGATCGAAGAAAAACTTCGATTTCAAGAACTCGAGGTTCTCTTTCCATATCCTTTCAACCAACACCTGAGGAATGTCTTTTTGCAGGGCATACTCATATTTCTCGTTTTTCTGCGGCTTCACCCTCTCGTAGAACAGGATATACGCATTTCGGCTCTTAGTGAAGTCCCATTCATACAACCCAATGTCTTTGTAAGAATCAGCGTTATCGACTTCGCCTCCGAAGCACTCTGCTTTCAAATTGCTCAAATCGAACGGTTTGACAAGGTGATCATTGAATTCGTACCAATTCTGGCTCGGGTCTTCTCTATCCTTAATAAACGAGTAATAATGCCCACCCTCAGCGTTGCCAGAATGCACGAGGACTCCCGTCAACACGAATTCATAGTAACTATCATCGTGGTCCTCTTCAGCCTGCATTGAGCCTAAATCAGCGTTTTCTCCGCCATAGTTTTCCTTCTCCCGCAGTCCGGCCTTGGTCCAAGGCTTCAGGTTAATGCTCATTGGGAATTCGAAGTAATCATTGAGTTTGACCTTCTGCATCAGGTTCAGATCGAATTCGAAGCGCTTGAGAGTGATAATGACGGTGTTAGGGAGCGATTTTACGCAGCATCTTTTCATAACCTTGATCTTCTTGTCGTATTTCTCGCAGTAGTACTTATTATCGCCTTCGAGGATATCGCCCTTCACGTACATATCCAGAGCCTCGGCAATCGATTTCTTGTTTTTGATTTCCAGCGCGATGGTTAAATAAGCCTCCTCCCTTTCGCCATAGTAAGGGTATTCAGGCTCCAAAGAGATAATCTCATGAGAAAGTGCGCCTCCTATCAGATCATTAAGCGAGGAAATCTGTTGGCTGTTGCTCTCTGCTTCCGCTTTTTGCGATACGATCTCAGGCGCGTTCTCTTGGACAATGGGCTTGCACTCCTCGCTCTTGAGGTGATTGTCGAGCTTATCGCATAGAGTATTGAAAAACTCGTCAACGTCCTGCTGAATGCAGACGTTGATAGACTGACCCGAAGCGTCCTTCACCGACCGGCAGAAATGGTCTGGGATATGATACTGATGCAGACTCTCCTTGAGGTTCGCAAACACGAGCTGGAGATGATATAGCACATCGTCCTCTAATTTCGTGCGCAGAGAGGCATCAGCTTGAATCTGCGCCCTTGACAGTGATGAAGGAGAAACAAGCTGCTGGTCGTCGTTCTTGAGATGGATTTCCGCATTCAGAATAGCGTTTCTGAGGGGTTTTATCATGTAGAATTGCTGCAAGAGCGAGTTTATGTAGCAAGTGCAGCCTAGGTTCTTCAATCCCACAAATCCAGTGAAATTTCTCGTATCGACATTGAGATAGTTCGCTTGGAGGCCTCCTGAGAGGTCATTTGAGTAGAGCTGTGAATGATTGCGCGCCAACAACGGTAACAGTGTAAAGAAATTTTCATCGCATTCAGAGCACAACGTGACCAATAAAGCAAAGGTTTTTTTCCTTGTGAGTTTCTTCTTGCATTTAGGAAGGCTCAGAGATGATTGAATACTGTGAGTGTCGTCAGATGGGATATAGAATAGATAATTATGAAGCTCTTCGATGAGTTTAAAGCCCACGAGTCCATTTTTTTCAAGGAGCGTCTGGATTTCAGGTCTGCTGTCCGTGAAGATCGATTTAAGCGCTGGTTCTATCTCAAGGAGCGACTGCGCGAGATGCATGAAGCCGGCTAAGGCTCTGTCAGGCGTCTCGCTGACTCTGTCTTCGTAGATCGGTCTTTCTTTTATCATGCGAATGACCGTGATGTATAAATCCTCAAGATTTACGGTGTTCGAGGAGGCGTTTGACTCGAACACAAGCTTTATGAGACTGGCAAGCGTCCAGAAATAGTCTTCGTAGCTGTTTTTATCGAAATCGTTGAAGAGTGAAGGGAACAGGAGGTTGAGGAAGTACTGCTTTGGGTCTTCAGGGAAAACGAACTGGTCGTCTCCGAAATTACCTTCACTATGATTTTGATGATTTTCCTTGACAGTCTCACCGTGGTAGCTCGTTGAGAGGAACATAATGATCCTATTCAAAGCGATTCTGATCGAGTCGATAGGACAAGCGATTAGTATCCTCGAGAAAAATTCGCTAATGGGATGGAACTCGTAGAGGACGCTGAAAAGGTGCGGTCTTGCGACTAAACAAGGCAGCATGAATAAAAAGCAGTTTTCAATGAGATTAGACACATCTTGATCTTTCTCACTATAAAGATAGCAGGATGAGATAATCTCAAGGACTTTCTTCAGCAGTGATTCGATATTGATCGTATTCAGGACCTCTTGCGCAAGGGATTGATGATGATTCCTCATCACGTTCGTAAGTACCACCATTTCGTCGATAAGTCCATCAGTTGCAGCTTTTTGCTCTTCACCCTCAGCAGCAGGCACCGGTACCGACTGATTCGCTTCGTCGCTGTTTGGCTGCTCTCCAGGTGCCGCGTGGTCATGATTGCCTTGGACCTCTGGCTTTGTGTCACTAGCATCGAGTCCTTTGATATTCAGACAATAAGCCAATTTATTTCGAATATGCTCCGGTGACAGCGCCAATAGGGCAGCATTTGAGAAGGTCTTTACGAAACTCAGCAACATTGAGAGGCTCCTCGCCTCTGTGTTGAATAAATTAACATTTCTTGAGTTATTCAGCCGTTCTGTCGTCTTAACCACATCGTCAGTATTTGAGCTAATGAACAGCGAGTATATATATGCAAAGCCTTGGTACTCGACGAAGTTTTGCCTCCACTGCGCACGTTCTTTGATCTACATTCACAGAAAACGTTGATATATTAGCTATACTTTCTCCTTTTGCAAAATGTATTTACCTCTGCTTCCTGTTCTTTCTCGTCAAAGATTCCGCAAGCAATAAACGTGTTCATTATCTGCAGCGAATACAGCAGCCGAGCTGAATTCTCACTATCAATGAGCTCTTTCCAATTAAAGTCCGCCTCAAGGATCACGGGGATGAAATTATTAAACTTTTCGTACAGTGTTGCATTGAGCGGGAGGTTCGAAAGCAACGCCCAAACTTTCGATTGTATGTCAGTTTTAGGAATCTTCAACAAGTTCAGAAACAGCTCGAAATACTCGCTCTTATTCGCGAGAGTGGCGCTCAGACTTCTCGATGTCACCTTTCCTGACTTCCCTGCCGCGTTCAATTTCTTCCTTCTTTCCTCTTTCTCTGCTTCTTCCATTTCTTGGGTGTAGATAGCAACGTTCGTTTCTTCCAGCAAAGCGACCACGGTGTCTTCAAAATTATAATTTTTCTTCTGCAGTGCGTATTTCAGCAATGGAGGCTGCAAAAACGCGAAAATTCCCAATAAATCGTTCACTTTCTCGTTAATTTCTCTCTCGCTGACCTCTTTCTGGGGCCCAATCATTCCCGAAACACCTTGGCCATCAGTGACATCGAAGAAGTCATCGATTCGCTTCTGTTGCGAGCACATAATAGTTTGGTTTGTGGTGAATTTCTTCTCTCCCAGCGTTTGTTTATCATTATCGAGAATTCCTCCCTTGGTGAACATCATCAGCTCGTCCATAGGAATCGGTGGGTTCAGCTTCGAAAGAATGAGCTTTCGGAGCTCTCCAACGGTCATATTCTTATACGCGTTCACAGAGAACCGCTTTGGAGGCAACGCGCCCTGGATCTTATTATCAATCGTAAGGACCAATTGGTCAGCGGGATTGTTATTGTTCTGGCTCTTTTTGCTTCCGCCCTCGAACTCCTCGATAAGCTTGAGGATAAAATCAAAAGACCGAGAAATGCGGTTCTGGTCCTCTTGAGCGATATCGATCTCCTGATGACCGAACTGCTGCTGCTGTTCGATCCGTTTATAGCTCTGATCGATGGTCCGAACAGCCAGATCGATAAAGAAATTCTGAGCGATTTGCAACGGAGACAACTCTGAGTCATCTCCCAAGAGATTATTCGAAGATTTCGCTTGCGAGTTTCTGATGAGCCGGATCAGCAGGTTCGTGCAGCTCGAAGTTACCTTCGAGTCCGGCGACTGGATGAAGAGTTCCCAAAGGAATTCTAGTCCGATTAGTTCGAAAGTTTGCACAGTATAACCGTCAAGGACTTCAGGTTTTATCGTCTGGTACTTTTTATTCAAGTATAGGAAGAAAGCCTCAAAGCAGTGGAAGATCGACTGGCTATAGTTTTTGAAGTCGAGCTTCAAAAGGATATCAAAAAAGAGATAGTTGATGGTTTCTTCATTGAGGATATTGCATTCAGCTGAAGGAAAAATTACATTGAAAATCAAAGCAATGGGTTATTTACTGTCGGAGCAGAAGATGATCGAGTAGAAATATTTGAAGAATATGTCTCGCTCTTGCTCCCAGAACGAATTTACCACGAACAGCTCCCAGAGCAGCTTCACTTGTCTCAGTTCGAACGGTTGGAAGTTATCGCTCAGCAAATTCCTCACGAATTGCAGTCTTGAATCGCATTCTTTGGTATAATGCGTGATAAGGTTGTTCTCGCTGCTGTCGCTGAATTTTTTCAAGAGGATGTTTTTCAGATTTTGGCTGCCTGCGCGAACGTGGTTTTGATTCGAGGCGTCATCGTCAGAATAATCAGTTGATTGCGTCTCTTTCGTGTTATTGTTAGGATCGAAATCTTTGGACTCCTCGGCAATTTGCAACTGCTGAGATGTACTGACTCCTCGCTGAGTTGGCCCTTCATTGATGATCTCCATTCTTTGGTCTAAGTGGCATTTTCTATGAGGAATGAAATATAAACTCAAGGTATTACCTAGTCCATTGCAATTTTCGCCTGGAACGTATCTTTCCTCCAATTGAACGCCGTTTGATTCTGGCAGGCCATTGTTGCCTTCGAGCATGAGATCGACTAGCTCTGTTTTCAGGAGAAGCATTGACTGGAAGACTTGCGTCACGATCTGGTATTCATCCTCCATGTATTTGATCAACGCCGTTTTTCTATCCAACTCATTGCCGTCTTTCAGCGCGATTGGATAAGGGCCTTTCATAATGTATTGAATGATCTAATATAGAATCTCAATGAAAAACGCACTAACACCGTAGCAATTACCTCAATACATTCGTTCACAGCGATATTCTTCCTGATGGACTTGATGCATTTTTCAATATACTCGATTCTCATTCCTCGGTATCGGAAGCACAATGTCTCTTTGAATGTCGATGTTGCCTTTT
>ENA-UOTZ01000974-UOTZ01000974.1-compost-metagenome-genome-assembly--contig:-NODE-974-length-21975-cov-9.260754_pt1 | contig 21975 bp, 24 predicted proteins | sample MGYA00238144_ERZ746983 | MGnify/ENA primary metagenome ERZ746983 (study PRJEB28759, sample SAMN06268863) | compost metagenome | isolation source: single cell | place: USA: California, Emeryville, Joint... | reverse complement strand
CTGAAAGAACTAATATCCTTATGAATTACATCATGGTAAATTTCCCGAACAGATTTTTCCGGAAGCATCGACAAGCGGCCATCACCTACCCTCAGAGTTCTTACACTCGGTAGTTTCCCCCTTATAAAGTTGCAATCAAGCAGAACTTGCTTAGAGACATCGGCCGGATTTACGGTTTCAATATTTAGCTTTTTCATGCTTGCTTTTTGTCCCTCGTCGTTTTCTGGGACCAATCCAGTTGTATATTTCCCAACGACATCTCCAAAACCTTTAATTTTCTGCAAGGCTCTACTTTTTGTTCCTGTGTGCGTTTCGGGACTTTCCTCTCCTGTTGAACCCAACTTAGCCATTCCTAAATCTAACGAGAGTGGGTGTCTGCGTCGATTCACCGATTTGCTAATTCTAACTACATCTTTTCCCACGAGGTTGTCTATTTGGTAATGTTTTCACTCAGAAGTTCATCACTTTGAATATTTACCTGGGAGACCCAAATAAAGAGATGTTGCCGCTTTGAAATGAGTTTTCTGATGGAGTTCTGACATATAGTGCTTAGCTATGAACCTATTTGTTGCGGTGACTGGTGATTTGCTTTTGTATTAAGGTTATTTATGAGAATAAATGAATAGTAGTACCCCAGCTCCATCAAAAACGAATCGTTTTGGTCAAGTCTCTTTCCTTCGGAGTCCATCTACAACGGCTTACCAATACGAAAACGAATCGATTTATACAGTGTTAGGCGAAGCTCCGATTCTGCTGATAATTCTATCGAGTCCAGATTTCGTTGAAAAATGCATTTCAGGTTGAATTTCCTTAGCAGGGTTCCTTGTACGGAACTCATGGGCGGCAAAATTAACGTGGTCGCTGGAGTACTCCCTGTTTTTCTCTAACGCTTCCTATATTTCGAATTGCAAAACTGCTTTGGGCTGGATAGTTGTTACGCGTATTCTGTCCCTTTCTGTTTTGAAAGATTTGATAAGAATTGTAGAACCTCCTTTGAATCTTGCGGAGTCTTCATCACGGAATTTATGAGCTTGAGGGCCTTTGAATTGGTTATATTTGATTGGTTTTTCCATCATCTATTGATAATAATAATCTTAGGAGCCGAAACAAACAGAAAGCGCGTACTTGTATAACAAAATTTTCAACTCTCTTTTTGTAGCTCTGAGCAAGCTGTTCTCGCCTCTCTGAGATTACAGAAAGTCAGAATGGTTAGAGGTGAAAAGTTAGATTACCACGATTGGAGGCAGATCTAGCAAGTTCAACTTTCCTGCGATGCTCAATGTGATTAAGTGCATGTAAATCCTTCTCTGATTTCCAAATACTATACATAATAGGAACGATGAGGTCGGTGCTGTAGTTTCTGCAAAAAAGTGAGGAAGGTTTATTATTCCTGATAAATTTATTTATGCAACAAGAGAATCAGTGCAGTATTATTATCTACGACAAATCAAACATCTTTTCATCTCGTCGATGTGAGAGAGACGCCTCCTATGAACACAAATATTATGAAAAAACACTTCTATATGCTCGATAATGCAGATTCTGATTTGAAAATATCCTTTAATGCTTGAATTGTGTAAACTGAAATCAGCTACCAATTCAAAGATTCTTTGATTCTAGTTAGCGACTTAGCAACACACAAAGATAGACTCTTCCACAGCCCTATCTTTTATTGCTTCCGATACCTCCGTTTTTCTTTCTTTATCAGCTCATTAACCTGATCACTCAACTCAAAAAGGAACCTGTAAGTGGGATCAATATTATAATTCTCCTGCTTACGATCCCACGTCACTTCAGCCTTACGATCTGTTAGGCTTTTCTGTGCTCGAGGAATCACTCCTCCCTTCGGCGGAGACATCACATAATCGGTATTATACTCGCCGACGCCTGGCAGCAGAGCAGCGTCTTTCTTTACGAAAAGATCTTGACGCTCTGAATGACCGAAAGTAGGTTCAAAGCTAACTTTAGTGGGATCACGACTCACATCATACGTCGCAGGTCCAGGTATATACATCTTCTCCTCCATCTCCTTCACTGAGGGGTCGAATTCACTTCTCGCTATTACTCCTCCACCGACATTCTTGCCAAGCTGATGATATTTCGCTAAATTATAAATCAACCCTGGCGTCTCATTTCTTTCGGCTAACTCTTCAAAGAATAATTTTCTTGCTCTAGCTGGAGGACAAGGATGTTTCGATAGCGCTTTCGCTTCTGCGAGAATCGCAATATCTGCGACTCGAAGCTCCAATCGACTGAGCCGCTTCGCCTTCTGCTCTGAAGCATGACTTTCGTCAATTTTCTTACGAGAGAACAAATCCGGCCTCTTCGAAGTGCCGATTTTTGTTGAAGGAGAAGTTGTGACCGGAAGAGGATCATAGTCGCTTGGACCCGGAAGGACCTCACGCACTGGAGACTTGTAGTTCGGTCGTCCGAAACTCGGAAAGTCGGCTCGCTTCTCCTTCTCGTGAATGGATTGTGATACGTTAGAGTATAAGGGAGAGTTTTGGATCGGATACATGCCGGGTCCGGGCACAATCCGATGGAATTTATTGATGAAATCGGTTCTGTTTGATGTACCAATAGGCACTCCTCTTTTCTTCGACGTGTCAAAGCTGGTATAGTGGTTGTGGAGGTAATAATTCGGTCCATCCGGTGGGTTGTTGACTCCTGGAAGATCTTTGACATAATCTCTCTGGGCTTTCAGGATGACAGCCGAGCGAGATCCCAGGTGATTAGATTCGCCCTTGAAGTTTTCAGGCTTATAAGCGCCAGGACCTGGAATATCCGTGGCATGGTGAGATACTTCATTGCATTTACTTCCAAAAGAAAATGAAACAGTGCTTTGACTTGCTGTCACGTTGTACATCGCTGGACCAGCTGAAGGCGAATCAAGAGCAAATTTGCAGTTTCTACTCGCTTTTGAGAAGCTTCCTCTGAGCCGGGGAGTGCTTATAGACCGTTTAATTCCAAGAGTTTGTGGCGTTCTGAAAATATTGATGCTTCGATCAGATTTCTCGGTTCTGAGCATATTTGGCTCAGTTGTTAGTATAGACTGAGATGTGCTCATTTCTAAGCTTGCGTTTGGCCTCGTGACATCTGAGTTTTCAGTCGCGAGAGGTCTGTTGTATCGGAAGCGTCTAGCTTTGTTGAAGGTTGGGCGGACTGATTCAGAGCGTTGAAAGATCGAAGTCAAATGGTATTGCCCAGGGCCGGGTATCGAGTCCTTACGAGGGAACATAGAGTCGCGATGAGATGCGATTTTATCTTTAGATAATTCTGTTAAACGAGCTTTTATTTGCTCATATATGTCCTCTTTGGGTTGCCAGCTGCTGTCTGACATGTTTGATTCTGAGAAAATGAATTCCTTTTGTGTAGCTTTGGCTGTTTGGGTCCCAGAATCAGTGAATGCTGTCAATAAAACAAGGTTTTTTTTACAACAATAAAAATTATTTCGTTTGGCCGAATCTCATATTTTGGTTGTATTTTCAATGCTTTTCAAATGCGCCTATTTACATGTTACCAACTGATCTTAAAGAGGTACTCATACCATTGGTTTCGGTGGAAAGAGTGAAATCGATAACCTGTAGAAAGATACAAATAAATATTTCCGTATAGGATATCCTTTTTCCCAGAGAGAGGTCGTAAAAATCATATACGAATGCAAAAACTCTTTTAATAAGTAGTATGTAAAGCGTTGGAAAACGTTTATTATCTTAGGCAGTAGCTTGTAGAAAATAAATAACTTGATTAAATAAGGGAAGAACTTTTCTTTCATCACTTAAGAGCATCGATTTATTAGAAAATATTCCGATTTCGGAAAATCACAGATCTTTGTCACTGTCGCTTTCATCGTCATCTTGACCTGGCAGCGCTTTCAACCTCTTCATTTTCTCGTTATATTCTTGCTTCAAACGTCGACTCTCAAATTTAATCTAATATTATCGTATTAGCTTACACCAACGAAAAACATTATTAAGTACGTCTTCTTGCTCTTTCATTGCAGAAACGAATTTCCGAAGCAATGGAAAATGCACACCTTCACGCGTATTCCCTCTACAATAAGCATTATTTAGGTAAATATCCCTTCATTGTTTTCTCTTACGTGCCACCCACTATCGGAACCCAATTATTAAAAGGCTCTCCTAGGTCATGTTCGATAATTCTATCAATTCTTCTAATCGATCTAATATTTTCCTCGACTATCGTCTGTAACTGCTGATTCCTCAGAGCGTATGGGAACAGCTCTCGTTTCTCAAGTACTCCATTTCGGTTTTTATCAGCCTCGTTAAAAATGCTCGTCACTAAATAGAATTACTTTGCTGCAACTCATCCTAACAGTTTTCTTACAAGTCTTCTTAAGCTTTGCCCTTTCGTCTTCTGTAATACAATTCCGCTTTAATACATCGTACAGCTCCTTCCTCGTAATCATTCCGGACCCATCCACATCGCATAAATCGAAAAACACTGATATAATATATGAGTTCTACTCCAAGAAATGCATGTAGCTGTTTACCTTGTAGCTTTTCTTTAAAATGTGTATCTCTAAATGTCTCTAGCCCCATAATCAGCTCTCTGTAGTCAATCGTTCCGTTTCCATCATCGTCAAATATGCTTGAAATCACAAATTCAATTCCAAATAATGTAAACTTTGCGATTACAAAAATAATTTATCCCCCAATCCTTTCTCTGCACCAAGTCCAAGGTAAATCATAAGCTCACCAAACTCCTCTCTATTCATACCATCCTGGCTCCCTTTGTTTCTGAAAATCTTTATGATTGTTTGATATTGCGAACTCAGCGTCTCAATCGCCTCTACGATTTCCCATTAAATTGCATTCTTATTACATCCATGGACATACCTCGTTTGTTTTCTATAAGCCATTGGATTGTTTTCCATTTAATTTTGAATTTCGCTTTCGATGTGACTTTATCTTTAAAATGAGAAATCGTCGTCAGGTCTCTTTTGCGGATGCTTAGCATCATCGACAACGTTCCTTTATGAATCGGAAGCGCATTGTTGTTAATTTTGCTCTTTTCGGTGTATTTTATATCATTATGAGATTTCTTGAGAAATACATTAGAGTTTCACATATTGACATTATACCCTTTCGAAGATTAGATTGTATGTGCGCTCTCCTTTTGTAGTGGTTCGGTACTTGATCAAACTCTGAGCGCCTATTGAGCTTTAATTGATTAGTGTTGGTGAAATTTTACGAGCAAGCTCTTTGGATGCTCTGATGGACACTCGGTCGAGGAATTCTTCCTGATCGCCTCTTTGGGTAGTCAATCCCGGGCTGTTCTCTCCTTTTGAGAGTCTGAAAACAGAATTCGATCGACCGCCTATAGATGTGCCATTATTGAAACTGTTTCTGGCTCTGGATTCATTTGAAAGCATCATCTCTGTAATAAATTTTATATTAAAGTTTAGGCAGGCTAATTGCATGACTCATGTGGAGATCAATTATCATTTCATTGACTTAAATGTGGTAATTATCAAATCGTACAGCAAAAGATAAAGAAGAGGAAATTAAAATTATCTTCGAAGATTGCTAGCCGCTCTATTTGAAAGCCTTCCTGCAAGTTATAACAGCAAATCGAGAATTTAGCCATTGTAGTATGGAAGAGATCCTAATGAGTTTCAATTGGAAAAGCTTAAGTTTTCATTTCTTTATTTATTTGACGGAGACGAGAGACGCCCTTTCGTAGTATTTTAATACTCGGACATTCGTGTGCAAACAGAAGCATATGAAATAAGAAATCTCGAAAATCAATTATTCTAAAAGAAAAGAAATCTGTCAGAAAATTCAAAGCAAAAAAGCGAAGGAAAATGAAGGCCAAAAGCTTCAGTCATCTATTTACATCTACCAAAAATCCGACTAAAAAATTCGAAATCAAGTTTTACACTGCTGAAGACATCGATGAGGTTGCCACCTTGACGACTAAGACTTTCGTTGAAAGGGAGCCTCTTTCTGTTTTCATGGGCTGGACATTAATGATATATTTTCTTTATTCAAATCTGCTGCAAAGTAGGCTGTAGAAGATAGCATGGGAGTAAAATGCATCGATCTCGAGACGGGAAAACTTGCGGTGGCTCTCACGTCATATGATGTCTACAATCAGAAGCATAGACTTACCGAGGTAAAAGACATTGGAGCCAATGAACAGGTAGATGAAATCCTCGACCCGCTAAAGAAAGACGATTCTCTCGATCCAAAGCAATTCAACGACCTTGTTGAGGTGCTCGCGCTTGCTTGCACGGAGGAGTACACCGGACTCGGTGTGGCTTTCGAGACCTTCGCATGGACGATAAAGCATCATCCGATTTTATCTATCAAGCGAAAACACTAAGAACTATATTTACCAACCCAATTACTCAATACTTTGGTGACAAACTCGGCTGGGAGACTCGGAGAGTGTTGAAATTTTCTGAATATCGCGATAAAGAAGGTAAGCTCCTATTTGAAAACGCGACAGAATCTCTTGAAAAGAAACTCGGACTAAAAGGGTGGACTAAATTGTGCTATTGCGTCTATAGAAGGTAGCCTGAATTCTAAAGGACTCAGCCTTAGTATTATGTTAATTGCTCAATCGAATTGCGCTTTAATTTATCTTTATAACTTACCTGACAAGAATAAAACACTTGGTGCGCTATCATAACACTAGAGTACTCCCTTTTCTCATTTTCCTCTGCAAGTTTTTAAGGATTTGCTAACTTTAGCATTCACAGAACAATCAAAGTGTAAATTTTATCTATTTTAGTAGTATCGTTCAGCTCATTGTTTCGTCATATATTTCTTAAAAAAATAATCCTTACTCTGCGATTTTCTGCTTATTTCCCCAGAGGCTTAGAAGACGTCGTATACGTCATTCCTGGCTTCGTTAATCCAGGTTTTGAGCTCGTATACCCGATATCCGGCTTCTTATATTGCGTTGTTGGAACGAAAGCCTTTCCTCCTAACCCAGTTGTCGGGGCGTTGTTCGTAGGGGTAAATTTGTTTTTCATCATGAAATTAAGCTCAGGTGTGTTGGTAGTGATATTGATGTCTTTCTTTTTGATTGGATCGTTATACGCATTGCTTGAGGGATTTTGATTCAAATTATTGCTTCGCAATGGGATTTCCCTAGGGATATACTGAGCGTATTTATTCGTGGACGCGTTCGTTGGGCTCTTAGATCCTGTGGAATACATTCCTGTGTAGGCCGTGGCGGATATAGTGGGTTGCGTAGGCTCATGTGAAGTGTAGTTTTTGCTTTGTGAGCTCAACGAATTCAATGAAGTTGCGTTGTAATTTCCGTTTGAATGCTGGTTGCTTGTCGTGCTGGAGACAGTGGTAGTCGAAGTGGCGTTGTTTGAAGGAGGGAAATTAGTGTGATAGTGGTTCATTTGACTGACACTGCGGATAGCGTCCATGATATTGCTGGAAAGCTGAGGATTGCCTTGCACTTTTGTGCTGCTGACGGTGATGTTCGTTGGCTGAGTGGCTTGAGGGGTGTTTTCTTTTTGCTAAATAAAAATGAAAGATTAGCACTCGGTCTAGATCGCATTTGAATTGTACTTGTCTAGGCTGGGAGAGTTTACTGGCTTCGAGGTCTTGCAGCGCAGTGACTAGATGAGACCTTTGCTGCTCGACGTCTCTCTTAAAGGTGTAACCAATGAAATTTGCGTCCTATCATATCAAGTTAGTATATCAAGGCAAAACTGCTATCAATATACCTTTCTAGTTCTCTTCTTGCCGGTTTCTTCTGTGTACCAAGGGTCTTCTTCGTCGAATTTATCGAAATTGCTCGTATCGATTTCGTTCTTGATCTACATTCAGTTTGGTGGTCAAATTAATCATTGAAAACAAAGGGAAGCGGTACATCAGGAATATTTGGAGCTTTCTTATCGCGGATTCTCTTCCAGTCAACACCAGCGAAAAACGGATGAATTTTAATTTCTTCAACGCCATTGACACCCAGACGCTCATCTAAAAGATTCATAGATTAAATAAATACAACACCCCACACAATTTACTGGCATCAGAGATCATTTTTTTCAAGAGGTCAACTGCAGCTGGACTGAGATTCGCTTCAGGAGGAATCACCAAAGTTTTTCTCCAATGCAGAATTTTTTGGCAAGTCATTGAAGGATCTTCGGAGAAGAAAGGTGGATAACCCACCAACATTTCAAACAGAATCACTCCCAACGACCACCAATCCACAGTTTCTGTGTATCCGTTCTGGCCGAACACTTCTGGAGCGATGTAGTCAGGAGTTCCCACAGTTGAATAAGCAAGCTAGGCAGAAATCACGATTAATTGGTTTGCTCTTTGCCGTATTCAAAATACCTGACGGTTTCTTTTGTAAGTAACTGGCTTCTTATTTAAAATTCCTTTGCTGGAAGTTTCAGGTACAGGCTCTTCGGTTTTCCTTTGGAACTCGAATTTACGAGGTCTGATCTCAGTATGCTTGCAAAGTCCAAAATCAGAGAGCTTAATGTGACCTTTGCTATCAAGTAGAATGTTATCTGGCTTCAGATCTCTGTGAATATAGTTCAGCTTGTGCACAGACTCAACTGCCAAAATCTAAGGAAATTCATAAACTTATTGCGAAAAAATCGTCGTTCTTACAGCCTCTGCGATGTAAAACTTCGCTTCTTCCTCAGAAAGGATGTCCTTTTTCATGAGAAGAGTCATGAAATCTCCTCCCGGCAAATATTCCATCACCAAATACAAATACTTTTCGTCTTGGAAAGAGAACTTAAGCTCTACGATCCAAGGATTTGCCGCTGAAGCCAAAATGTCTTTCTCTGCGCGTATATGGGCCACTTGGTTCTTGTAAATCATTTCTGCTTTATTCATTTTTTTCACTGCAACGATCTCTCCAGTTTCCTTTATCCTGCAAACACGCACCTCACCAAAAGCTCCTCTTCCGATAATAGCAAGGGGTTCGAAATCTTTTACGCTTATTGGTTTTCTCCTAATAAATGCGTTTATTGATGAGTACTCTCTCAACAGCTTTCTCATTACTTTTGACGATAACGCTCGGACTCTTTGTGGATAATGTCTCGTTTAATCAATTCTTGCTCAGTTGTGCTCAAATTCAAATTCTCCATCTTTTTATGAAGCATATCCCAAGCTTCTCTTTTTTCTTGCTCTTCCTGTTTCAGTTTTGAATATTTTCCTAGTTTTCTGTAAGCACAGTTGTTAAAGGGTTAAATACTCTCAATGTATGCTTTTAAGGCTTCAACTCTTTCTTTCGTGGCTTGAGAGATTTGAAATTCTCGCTTTTGTCCCGGTTGTTGAGTGGTTGCGTGGTTTTTTGGTGTGTGACTTTCTTGTTGTCTGGCGGAGTTGTCCGCATGTTGGTTGGTAGGTTGATTAGCTTTCATTTTGGAGTGTTTAGTTAGCTTCTAAGGCCTTCTGGTGTGTGATGGCTTCAAATATTAGAAATATATTTAGTAGACGAAACAAACGCTTTTAACTTATTAGCTATGAAAGTAGCAATTCAAATAAATTAAATTTTGATGGTTTTGTCAGCTAAATTAGCGAGCGATTTTTACATGAGGAAAAATAACAGTTGCTAAGGAGAAAGATCCGTTTTGCAACTGACATTCATATCCATGGATTCCAATGAAGTGTTTTAATACCATTAATGACATTTGTTTTGAATGAATTGGGTTTTTTCGGAGGTATATTGGCAATTAATTATCATGAAAATTAGCTATGGTGTAATTATTAAGCTGAAATAGTTTGCATGAGATCTGAGCTCCATGTTGGTTTATTTGCGTACATGGAATTGAAAATTGCATTTACTTTGACTGGACTCTGGATCAAAAGTAAACTAAACTAATTACTAGTCTACTGGATGTGGAGTGAGATGGAAGCCTCTCTCGACAGCTGCCAGTTTAATGAATGAAGGAAAAAAAATATAAAAAGACTCTTTTTTATAATGAAATTTAATGACATATCGGTGAGCATTCTCGCCCCAGGAATAAAAAATGGACTGAATAAGTCGAATGACTCGAGAATCACAAAAAAATCGAAATTTTCCAGCAATCCCCTTAAGATACAGATAATCTCCGATTGCTTTTTGCTTGCTCTTTCCTTTTCTTCGTGTGATGATGTTAAAAAAATTCCCAAATTTCATGAAAATCCAATTAAAAAAAAAAGAGAAGCATCTATCAGCTGAAATAAATCCAAGCACCCACGAGATATCTTGATTCTATCTCAATCAATATCTCTTGCATAATGATTTTTAGCAGGAACGCATCTCACTACTGAGGATGCCGCGTAAATTAATGCATATTATAGAGAGCAAGAGGAAGCAAAATGAATCGAGTCACGTGAGTTATCAGAAAATGAAAGAAGATTAATTTTTATTTTAATACAATTTATTACACATTAGCAAAAGATAACAGGGCAATATATCCATGGTCGACAAAGGAAAAGTCGGTGTAACCACAAATATCAAGCAAAGCTCCACTCACGTTGAAATCTCTTCTCAAGCTCAAGGCGCCTATTATCTCTACCAAGGTACAATCTTCCACAATCAACCCTCTTATAACTAATCTGTAACTTCTTTCATAGGCACACCTCAAAAACAGATCAAAGAAGGTGAGATCCAAGGCACCGTGAACGTCCCACTGTTCGAGTTTGACTTCAAATTTGACTCTCTCAAAAGCTTCTTGGGCAATATCTCAACAGTCGTCAACAATCACGCCTCATTGCTCAATTCTCTCCAAGTGGATCTAAAATCCAAACTCGGCGAACTGAATTCTGCTTTTGACAACAGAGTATGTTACAACCGCATCCATTAAATATAACAACGCTTCTCTCCTCAGGTTGGTGACTGTTTCGTTAAATTCTCTCAGAGCACGATCCTCTTCGATAATGATCTGAGCAAATGGGTGCAGAATAAAATCGATAAGCCAAAGAGTGAAAACACAGGGAACTTTTTGGACGACTCCTGCCACAAATTCTGCAATAAGCTCCCTCAATACGGCCACGCGATCACGCATATTTATCAAAGAATGAAGGACCTTGAAGGCCGTATGACGAAAAATGAAGCCGAGATACAGAAGAAGGTCGATCATGACGAGTTCAAGAAAAAAATTAAAAAAACCAAGAAAAAGCTGAATGAGAAAGTAGCTACAAACAATTGTTTTGAGGAAAATAATGAAACTTTATTTATCAGATCGAGAACCTAGAGCAAAAGCATGAGAAAATGATCCATGACGTTGAACATCGAATTAACACAAAAATTTCTCATTTTGAAAACCGTGTGAATGAGGTTGAGAAGAACACTCTTTGGAAGATCAAGGACTGTGAGGAACTGCTGAAACTGAGAGTGAATGAGGAATATGTGGTTGACGCGATTAGGGTTCTGGAGGAAAGAATTCTCCGAGAGGTATGCTTACGGTGAAAGGAGCTAACAATTAATGAGAATATCATTGTATTAGTTCAAGAACATTACTCAAGGGGAAAATGAGCATATTGAGAAACTGGTGAAGGAGCTAAACCAGAAAATCAAGAAAATGGATGACGAATTCGATGATAAAGTCAAACATCTGAAAAAAGATATCAAAGAAAATGAATCAGAGTAAGTTAAAGCGTGCTTGAGTGGATAATGACAAGTAATTGTTAAAGCATCAAAAAGAAATTGCAAAGCGAAAAGTTTGACGAGTACAAGAAGGTTAGCGACGGCAAGATCGACGACCTTAATAACAGAATCAAGGAGCTTCTTAAAAAATTCGAACCTCCTATTGAAAAGCTTGGCAGCGATGTCGGTGGAATCAATGGAAAACTATCAAAATTTGATTTGGCAATCGTAAAGCACTTACCTGGGTACCCCAGCTAACCCTTGAAATTAGAAAGAAATCAAGGAAAAATTAGAGCTGTTGGACGTCAAGATAGACAGCAAATCCGTTCAGCAAGTGGTTGTTCAACAGACCCCTCAGACGAATGTTCAGCCGCAGCCAATCCAACAGCCTCAGGTCGATTTGAGCAAGCTTTATGAGCTTGAAGCGATCGTGAAGAGGCTTCGTGAGGAGATTAATCGGCAAGGCGACCGCTTTGCCGACCTTGAAAGCGCTTACAAACTGGTAATTTCATCTGAATGTCGGGCACGTGCGCTAAATTGTATATAAATAATAGGATCTTAGTAAGAAACTGGACGTAAGCGTGTATAATCTGACGATAAATCGAAAGATTGAAAGAGATGAGGTGCTCAGGATGCTGCAAGAGATGCAGTTTGATGATGACAAGTACAAGCAGCTGCTGAAGGCTGTTGAAGACCTCTCGAAGAGGTTTGAGTCGATTAATGAGAGCATCGACAAGAGATTTATCAAGTTCCGAAAGGAGATAGACCTCACGGTGGTCTTCAAGCAGTTGAAGATGAAAGCTGAGGAAGAGGATGTGCAGAAAGGCTTTATCAACGTTGATACGAAGATAAACGCGCTTTCTGATATATTAAACGCCTTGAAGAAAGAAATTGAAGGAAATGTTGCGCTAGTGAGAAAGATGCGCGCGATGATGATGAAAACTAACGATATGAATGCTCTTCTTTCGACGAAGGCAATGCCACTGACTTGCCTCAGCTGTGGTAGAGGCGACGCTCATTTTGTGCCTCCTGTCCATTATGTAATTCCTTCGTTTGCTTCTCATTTGCTGACTAATGAATGACTTAAGATCAAAGGAAATGATGGAAAATTCTATAGGACTGATGCTAAGGCAACGACTACCCAGCAGAATGAATTTGAAGAATATGATATTGGTACATTACTCTTATGGACCATACATTTAATTGAACTGTAGGTATTGATTATTATGCTGATCCTAAGCACTCGATACATATGCACAAGCATGACGCCAACACGCACTCGCTGACGCATAAGCACGATCATAATACTTCAGGATTGAACGAAAGCATTGGAATCGCCAGCAACCGTGCGTCTAAACCTAGAATTGATAATAAAATGGAACGCCCGCAGACTGCCCATGCACAAAGTAAGCAAATAAAAGTTTTTCGGTTAGTTAATTATTACTTCCCTTTCTCTCAACAGCTAAATTCTCTCAAAATGTTGTTACTTCTCAAGTTATAACCACAACAACAGTAAACCAACAAAGCAGCCGTGTTATGAGACCAACAAGTGCTAAGAAATAAGAGTAGACATTAAGACTTATTGTAATAAAGGTTTTTTGCCATTGCTGTTGCTCTCTATTAGATCAGAGATGAAACTCTATCTCTTGTTCAAGAAGTTGAATTATTCTCATTATCCTAATACACTCACTGAGAATTTAGTGTCGATTCCCAAGCAGCCATCAACAATCGTTAATCTAGTTGATAGTATCTGAAAATTGAGCATAATAGCAGCTACCTTGGGACTATATTATCCAAAATGCGCGAAATTTAGAGTGCTTTTCAAAGTAATTCTTTTTTTTACAATAAGATCGCCATAGAATCATTATGCTCTAAAAAATTATGAAACTATGCAATCTGATGCGAATGAAACTAGAGATGTATTTAAACTCGAAAATTCCAAGCTAAGTTATCGTAGTTTGAAAGGATTTATCTTTGTCATATCGTAGTATTCACTTGCCCATCTCGTGATTTCATTATACTTCATACCATGGGACTTGACTGCAGGTTTTCCCTAGAGAGTTATCAATCAGCTTATTTTTTTCTCATATCAAATTACCATAGTGGTTGCAAACCAGCCAATCTCTTGATTTAGGGTCTGCGGAGCAATGTATTTCTGCTTAGGGACGAGATCTATCACTTTCAGCGCTTTGTCCAACTTCTCATTTGAAAATGCCTCCTCTATAAACACCATATTTCAACATTTTTGCGCGTTAACGATATATTACCAACAGGGTCCTCTGTGTAAGTTCCTTGGATGGTTCCTTCCATCACGCTTTTCATTTTTCTTGTTGGGTTCACATAGTTTGGTTTCTCTGGCAGCACATAAGCTATTGAAAAGGAGGAAATCAGATCGGTTATTCAGATCTCATTGGATATACTGTTGTGAGGGTTCAGCTGGAAGTACTTCATCTTATTTTTATCAGCATGCTTCATTTCCTTTCTAATGTTTTCCGTATGAATGATGCCTTTAGCGACATAGTTTAATGGTTCTGGCTCTTTCTTCTTCTTTTCCATCTTGTATTCCGATTTCTTAAATTATTTTGGTTTATATATAAATGCTAACCCAAAATACGGTTACATAAGTACCTCACAAGCTTTCGCTAAAATAAGAGACCATCTAATGTTGCTGATAATGACAAAAGACTAGAATCCGGCAAATACCTTCCTGAATTAAAGCTTAGCAGCTTCTTTAAGAGAAGCATAGATGAAAAGACTTGGTTTTATTACGTGCGCGCTTATTTACAGCTGTATTACAGCATTGTAGAAGATTCGGTTACAGCTTACTCGAAAAAGGCTACAGGGATGGTAGTTCTGATTGAATCCTACTGCGGTGTAGAGGCGGGTACATTAACGAAAACTAAAAATCGTTCTGAAGAGACAAAATTTACAAATTTAACTAAATTAGAATAGATCCAAGTTAAACTTTTCTCGAATATGGTCGATACTGGAATTAAGGATAAAGAGAAGAAAAAAACAAAAGAATATGACGCCAAAGAGTTCGCGCCGTGTGATATCAAACTGATACTGTTAGGAGACTCTGCAGTGGGAAAGTCAAAGTACGTTTCATTCACAGTTTGAATTGCTCAGGCTAAATTTACAACTTTCAGGCTCGTGGAGCGTTTCCTTTTTGATGATTATGAAGAACGTCAATTGTCTACATACGCTCTTACAATGTACAGGCATAACGCTAAGATTGAAGGAAAAGAATACAAGATCGGTAATTATGCAGCCTATTGCAAGCTAAAATTTGAAATTTCTCTTGAATTTCAGATCTTTGGGACACTGCTGGTCAAGAATGCTTCCAGACACTTCATCCAAGTTATTACTTCGGAGCCCATGCATGCATTCTCGTAGATTATATGAAGCGAATGAGATTTAATTGCTATGACGAATAGGTTTTTGATGTCACAAGAAAAGTCACTTATTTGAATCTGAAGACTTGGTATAACGAGATGAGAGAGAACTGTCCAAGTATTCCGTGCATTCTCGTGGCAAATAAAATAGACGGTTAGACTTTGACCATGCCTTGTGTTATATCCTGCTGTAGTTGATAAGAAGATGACCGAGAAGACATTCAAATTTGCCTCTCAATATAATTTACCGTTTTATTTTGTTTCTGCAGCTGATGGCACGAATGTCGTTAAGGTAACCTTCTAGTTGTGAATACTGGTTACATGCTCCCGTGGCTAGATTTTCCAAGAGGCGTTGAAGCTCGCATTGGACTACAAGCTCAATCCACCAGACAAATTCATGCAAGATGTATTGGATCTGCTGAAAGATGTATTGAATTAGTCCTTTCTTGACAATGCTTAACTTAACGTGCTTAAGGAAACGCTTTTTGATAAAGAATCCGCAGAAACCAAATGAAACAGCCAGGTTTAACGATCTGAAGGAAACAGTAGAGAAAGGAAGGTGTAAGAGGTAGCAGGCTAGTAGGATGAATAGAATATTTTGAATTTTAAATTGAATAAGTGATATATGGATGGAAAAGTTACAGTAGCAATTTCATCTATGTAAACTTTGTTCGTTCACTTCATTATCACAAATTTCATTCATTCAAATATAATAATTTCAGGGTTTGCTTTAGTATAATTAATATAAAAAATTTGAATGAATTATTCAAATTGATTAATTCAAGTTGACAATTTCGAAAAACTCGAGCTGAAATCTTGAGGGAGAGCTTGTTGAAAGTTGTTCTTCTCTTTTGAGAGGAAGGCCGCACATGTAATATCTTGCAATTACAAATGAGCGCCTGTATGACAACTATCAACAAAGCATCTCTTCTTCAAAGAAGCGCTCACAATGTTTGAGTTAAGATATATAGAATTCTTCTCCCAAAGAAACTAATATTGGTACTTGTGAATTTTGAATAATGATTGGAAATTCTTTGAGATGATTTTGAAACTATCTAAGCTTTAATGTAATTCGGTATTTCGGATAACTGACTTCCTTAAATCTTTAAACAACGGCACACATCAAAATAAGGATTGAATATCTGAATTAATTTAAAATGCAAACTAACAATTAGAAGTTAAACGACCTCCAATTACTTTAAAATAATACATAGTAGTATAGTTCAGAAAAACATACTGTTTCATTTTGAAAATTACTAACATAAGATACTGATTTCAAGCTTAATTTGTTTTTAACTCTTCATATTTAAGTAAATTTCAGTAATTATACTTTTAGTTTTAAGCAACACAAAATGTTTTACTCTTTTCGAAGACTATCTACGGTCAAGGTCTTCTTTTTTTCTCTGAGCTTGCCCGAAAGATAATAATACTATATGGAATAAAGCTAGACTTTACATTACAATATAATATATCTTTCCGAAACTTTGTCAAAAACAAGAAAATTCATTAAACACTGCTTTCTCGTGGAATAGAAGCGATTATCCTAAAGAAAGAAGTATCAGACGTAGCTATCCATTATAAAACTTTGCTGCACCTAAACGAACACTTCTTAAATTTTTCATGGAGATGAAAGAAAAGCACGCTCTCTTATTAACCCCAAATTGAGATTAAGAAGTGAGCAACAAATACTAAACTAGTTGAAAGGATAATGCCAACAAAATAAGGATTATATTGCTTTTGAAGATTAGTCTTAGATCCCTCAGAGGATGTAGAAGATGTAGAATTACCTGAGGAGGGATTAGTTTGGTCTTGGGGGCTTGGGTCAGGTTGGCTCGGTTCAGGTAGACTTGGCGGCTCAGGCATGATTGGTTCAGGTAGTTTCGCCAAAAAGCCATTATAGGTAGTCCACCAGGACCTGCCTCATTAGCTGTATCGTAGTCTGTCCACCCCATCCACGCCGCACCATTGACATCTTGATACAAACTAACAGGACCAATCACCGAACCGAGATCAAGTTGATTAGAGACTGTTCCATTTGCAAAAAATGCTCCCAAATTGTAGGCCAAATTGTTACTTATAATCTTGGCCACCACGATGCATACGCTGCAACGAGAACATATCCCATGTCAATAGGCCATCCCACAACGTGTTGTGTAGCGCCATTAGCATAGTTGTACGAAAGACCAGAACCGACAGCATTAGTGAACACCCCGTTCAAAAAAGTAACATCAGTGTGTTTTGGAGTAATCATTGTAATGTCTGTAAGGCCCAGAGTCACTCCATATGTGTACTTTGAGCTCCAAACTCCAGCAGGTATATACGTGAGCATAGCTGTGTCGGTGACGAGTAGGGTAGCTGGCCCAGCTGTTGAGGTGGAATCTGATTTTGCGGTTTTAGAGTAATAGATCGCCAAAGAGGTAAGATCTTTCCAAATTATGTAGATGTTAGAGGCGCTGATGTAATTGTCACCCCCACCCTTCAGATATGCAATGGAATTTCCGGGTATAGTCGGCATAGTCAATGGGGTGTTCCAGTATGGGGTGCCATCAACATAAATGCCTCCAAGGTAGATGATGTGGATAGGTTCTGAAGTGGCCTCAGAAAACGTGTAGAAGAAAACACCGGTGTCTGATTCATACCAAACATTACCAGGATAGAAATATATGACCATGTTAGTATTCGTCGTGAGTTTAGTTTGGGAGACGGAGGACCCGCTCACGATGTTGATATAAACTTGATAGCCGACACCAGGTTCCCACCCTACGGACAGGATAGCGGCATAGCCTGGGCCAGCGCCAATGGTGCGTCCAACATTTTGCATGGCAATTCATGGAATAAGTAGGGTCTCAACGGTTTCAATGCACGCTTCAGTGGAATCATTCCCCTCTGCAACGATTTGAGCATTCAATGTTCTCTTATATATCTTATTGAGGTTGCTATTGCTGTCAGCACCAAGACCATAGACGATCGATGTAGAACTGTCACTACCTGCACCGAAGGCAATAGCGTCCCAAGGAGTGTTGCTTGCTTGGGCTAAATCAGAGGCATTTGTTCCAGAATAGACTGTGGTTAAGAAGCTGTTGACCAAGTAGGACTTTCCAATTCTGTCTGCTTGAGATGATGGAATTGGTGTCGCAGAAAAGGAACCACTAAAGTAGGCACAGAAGACGGTGAAAATCATAACTATTTTATGGCTGTTTTTGTTTCAATAGTCTCCTTAAATTTATTCTCGAAACCCCATTTAAGGATACAAAAATTTAATTTCTCATGTAACTCATTCTAGTTCAAGAAAAATTTGGAATTCGGTTATAGCTGTTTGTGAAGGGCAACTTTTTTGAGGACAATGCTTAAGCAAAACAGGAAGGTAAGTAGCACTGTTTGCGAGAACAAAGGAAAGTTTATGGAAGACGGAGTAGTTTCAGAAAAGTCATTTTTTTCAAAATAAATCAAATTTCGACCTTACTTAATGTTAAAGACGATTTTTATGAAAAATATCCTCCATGTTGAAACTCACTCTTGAGCTTTTTTCATTCTAAAAATGAATTCTTGAATTTACAGCATCTCCTTTTTCGAATATTGTTCTATTCAACTGACAACTAAACCAAAACAGATCAATGTGTATTTCAATCAAACAGGATTAGATGAAGGAGGCCATTATTATGAGGATATCCTGGACTTCGATAGGGAAAGTTGAACTATTTCTCATTGTTAGTGTTAATTAAGATTCAATTATCTATTACTTTTATCTTTTATTATGAGCAATATGTTTTTATTTATTACGAGTGTTAATAATGATAACTCCTTTATTAACGCTTAACTATTAAGAATAAACATGGAATGCTGCTATTTTCCAACGCATTACGCTTTTACTTACATGTAATTCCACTCGTATCCTACCAGAAATTAAGAATATAGCCTCTTACCTAGTCACGGTTTGACCCATTGCCGAAAGAGATCACCCAAAAACAAGCGTTGTTGTATTATAAAGTTTGAGGTCTTGCATAATATTTTAGGGTTTGAGAATAAAAAGCTGGATACCGATTTATTACCTATCTAATTTAAATAATTACAAAATTTAGAAGGAGCTTTATTAATAATGATTAAACATTCAAAATAGTTTTGAATAAACTACTCATATTCATAATTAGTTGAAAATTTTATTTATTATTACTTTGAAAAGTAATTACAAAGGTGTAAAAAAAGATCTCATCAGTCAAAAATGCTCAATATTTGGGAGAGAACGACTTTTTCAATCTGATTGAAGCTTATCTCAGCTGTGAGGTTGCTAAAAAGAAGTTATTTTTTAGGTGAAGAAGCCAGAAATTAATATTATGGGTTAGTTCTGATAGATAGGTCTAGTGTGATTCAGTATTTTCAATGAAAAAAATAGTATATCGAAAAGTAAAATTGTGGATGTAATATGAATCAAATGCAATTAAGACCTTACTGAGATCACTCCATATTAATTGTGTTTACTTTTAGTCTCTTTATTATTTTTTGATTATTAAAGACTGGCAAATATTCTCGTTGACTTAAACGATTTTTTGAATGGTAATGAATGATAGCCATTAAATGCAAATTTTAATTGCTTAATTCTGTAATGCCTTCTTAGTATCATACCACTTTACCTACACATTTATTGCAAGCTTATTTATGTATCTTCTCAGATTTTCTGAGACTATCTTTTGAAAAGCAGTAATAATATCTTGATTTTTTCTAAAATTTTGAAAAATTAATCAATTATAATCGCATTAAGCTTTCTGATTTAATCTCAAAACCAAAAGCACATGGACACACATATTTCATACAAGATAAAAACCACTGATATCAGCACACAGAAGTCATTTACAAATCTAAGTGACAGTGTCTGGGTAGTATTCCCAAAACAATTTTTAAGCGTTGATACTATTGAGATATTGAAGGTATGGTTCAAGCTCAAGGTTACATTGAGCGTCATTATAAACCTGCTTCACAATTTGTCCATCCCTAATATAAATAATTCTATCCGCATAGCACTCCAGATCGGGATTATGCGTAACCATTATCATCGTGCACTTTTCGCTGTCACCGCCGTACCCATAATTATTTATCTTCAGCAGCAAATCCATCACCTCAACTAAAGACAGCAATTATGTTTGCTATCAACAATTGTGGTCTAATTACCTGTTGCCTTCGTATCTAAATCACCGGTAGGCTCATCGAGAAGTAATATTTGAGGACTGTTCGCCAGAGCTCTTGCTATTGCACTGGAAATGATGGGTATTTAGGTGAGCATAATTAATTATAGCTTACACTCTCTGCTGCTCTCCTCCAGATAGTTCAGACGGCTAAAACCAAAATATCAATCATTTTATTAACACGAAATACTATTATTATTACCAAATGATCAACTCTGTCTTGTAGTCCAACTTCACGCAGCAATTCTAACGTCTAAACGCCATTAAGGTTCAAGAGGTTATTCATTGTAAGAAACAGCTACTCTTTTTTTGATTTCTTTGGCAGAATATTTCCCAAGGATTTTCATTGGCAATTCGACGTTTTCATAAGCAGTCATCGTTGCCAATAAATTAAAAGTCTGAAACACAAAGCCGATCTTTTCTAATCTCAAGCGCGACAGAAACGTATCAGTAGACTTCTCATTAATTTCTGACCCCATTATTTCTTAAGGAACGGCATTAATCCAGGCACAACAATTTGAGACATTACTTAATTTTCCTGACGTCGCGGCATCAGCGGTTCCGATCAAATTCAAAAGAGTTGTCTTGCCACCGCCAGAAGGACCTCTTATCATTAAGAACTCTCCACTATCCAGATTATTAGTACAATCGCGGCCACTTATTGTCACCGTTTGATCGCAGAGTACTCAGAATCATCATTCAAACTAACGTTTTTCAAGGCAACGACTTTCTCCTCTCTGCCTTTAAGCGAAAATTCTGTATCATCATAACAGATTAGTCCCATCATAAATCTCAAACAAATTTTGCCTTTGCTCAGATTGAATATCTCAACAACATTTGGTTGTTGCATTAACAGCTCAAATTTAGGAGGCAGCGACATCGTGTTTTTGTCGGTTAAGTCTTTTGATCCTGCTGCAGTATTCGCTAATTCAATGTTCGCGTAAGGAGAGTTGGCTTGCAATTTTCCTTTGTGAACGATTGGTTTTGATGAGTCTGGCTGGATCCAATTTGGATCGTCTTCGTTGAGGTGTTTATCTAGTTGTGCTTGAGGCTCGTTGCTTATCATTCTTAGGAAAAATTCTCTGAACTTTCGAAATGTCAAAAGATAATAAACACGCGAATTCGTTCGATAAGATTTGTTCTTTTAAAAATTCTTTCTGGTAACAAATTAAGGAATCTAATACCTCTCAAGATAAAACTCCGCAAAAAGAACGCGTATTATATGGATCTCACCGATGTGATAGTTAGATGAATGAAGACTACTCGATAGGTAACATCAAAGGAGGTTTTATAGGCTGTTAAGATACTTGATATGAAATGTCAAATGAACATCCATTATAAATGCTATTTTCATGAAATATTTATTCATTTCAAAAAGCTTATCATTGTTACAGCTTGGAATAGCAATTAGTAAGAAGTACGAAAATGCTTAGAGGAGCTTTGAATTTCTACCGTTCAATTGTCTAACAGATATTCGATTCGAAAAAACGAAGATGTCTAAGGCATTTAAAATTCTTTTAATCGCAAATTCTCTTCGGTTGGAGTGGCTAGATCTTACCTTTTTCCAACTTCATCCATATGAAATAACTTGTAACTTGAAACGGCAGTTAGAACTCACCGGCATTTTTTCTTAGCGAATTACTCAGTAATCGCAAAAACTCTCGATATGACGTTGATGAGCTCACATTAAACACTATTTTTAAAAAAATCCAGATTGATAACTTTCGATCAAGTCTTGACGCTTAATAAAATTTTGCCCCTTTTTTAGAAGCCCATGATGCTCCTGACGATCGAAAACGTCATCAAACTCCTCGCGACAACCA
>ENA-UOTZ01000971-UOTZ01000971.1-compost-metagenome-genome-assembly--contig:-NODE-971-length-22017-cov-10.725251_pt1 | contig 22017 bp, 13 predicted proteins | sample MGYA00238144_ERZ746983 | MGnify/ENA primary metagenome ERZ746983 (study PRJEB28759, sample SAMN06268863) | compost metagenome | isolation source: single cell | place: USA: California, Emeryville, Joint... | reverse complement strand
CAAAACACAAATTTTCGTTTTTTATCTTGTCGGATTTCTGAATTTTGATAAATTCTGTTTATTCTTGGTACTTACAGGTACACAGACAATCTTGTTCGAGGTGAAATCAGATAATTTGATGGTAATTGAAATCAATTGCATCAGTTTCATTACTAGGAAAATTGTCTTAGGCCATCGTGGTAGCTCCGTCGATGCTCTCAAGTTTAACTAATCAAAAATGGTACCTCTGTGAATACCATCGAAAGTTTGGACAATTTTTGATTCGCGTTTGCCAAATATCTTAATATTCTTATCACCACCTGAAGCCAATAAGTTTCCATTGTTCGGACAAACATCAATCCAGCATGTACAGTATTCTATAATAAACAAAAATGTAAGAAGGAGGTATATAAGAGAGAGGGAGAGAAAGAAAAAAAAAACTTAACCTGTTTGTAATACCTCTCATATAATTCGAGCGTGAAGATATGATAAGACAGGAAATGCAACAGCGATGACATCCTTTTTCCTTATTTATATCTGATTTTTTTGCAGATATATCTTGGATTCTATCTGTGCTAACTAATTAAAGTCCTATATATAGCAACAGCTTTTAGACTTTGACGTGTTTTATTTCTTTGAATTGTTTATAAATATCTTTTTTGAAGTTTAAGGCCTAATTTAATATTTGAGAATGTGGACTCTTTTGAAAATGCATTTTGAGTCGAAGCTTCTTTGCAGCTGAGAGTTTTTTCAGTCAGGGCGGCGCTAGTCGTAATTTGAAAAATTATATCGTCTTGAGCCCATTTCAGAATCTTAGATCAGCAAATCAATTTGAGGCTTCGAAAAAGCAGCGTGATTATTCGAAATTAATTATCAGCACTAAATCCAGATCTAATTCCGAATCCTTTTTATCGTTTGCGAAAGCTTCTTTATTTTAATTAAATTCTCAGCGTTTTAATCAAGATCGATTTTGATAATCAGATAAAATTTATTTCGCATCTCGATAGATTTGAAAAAGCCATGGGAGCAAGCGTTTCATCCCAATCAAAGATTAAAGAAGTGAAACAAGCCCCGGGCAAGGGAGAGCAAGCCGCATCACCAAAAAGGAACATCGTCATTTATGGTAAACTCATTTTCGAGGCTAAGCAAACTAATTTACCAAAATTATCTAACCTTCTGTAGAAGAGATACCATCGAGTTCTCCAACTTTACTGGCTTGGTGTTCATATAGAACTAACAAGATCGACATTGTTGACCTCAACACGAAGAAAAGTTATGCAAGTTTTGACGGAGTTAAACTTAGTCACATAGGTAAAACTTAGGTTTTAAATTATTTTGAGACTAATGTGCTGTAATACTTTTAGAAGATAGTTGGGCGCATGTGAAGGAGATACCAAACACAGGACTGCTTATCTCTCTGTATCATACCGGGTATAAATCCGCCAATATGGCGGTATTTGATATATCAAAAAAATATCAAATCAAGAAAATCTATTCTCTTGGTATAGTCTCAGGAGGTATAATTATATTTTTACCTTCATGCTTGAAGAATTATATTTTCTCTAGACACTGGTTTTGGAGATATAACATATAACTCACGTAGAGGCATCCTCGGTGCAGTCCCTCTTAAAGAAAAAATTTCTTACCATCTTTTTAACGTGGGTTCTAATGCCTCCAAGACCAAAGATACTGTCAAGCTTATCCGCAAGTCGAAATGGCACTCCCAACAAAGTAATCATCAATCGTAATCGATACGTCGAATTTACTATACTCTTTAGAATCAGTAATCAGCGGGCTTGATTTCAATCCTACTGGAGAATATGTGGCTACCATTGACGACGGAGGCGTGTGCCTAATATCGGATATGGACAAGAACGACCACAGTTTCGATCTGCAATTTCCCACAGGATTTGTACTAGGTAATTTCGAATGCTAAAATATTTTCTCTCTGCTACACTAAAATAAATCATTAAACTCATGACGATATCAATTTCACTCACATCACTAAACTCAATCATTAGACATATTCGCAAGATGCAGATGGAGTACCAATGCTGATGAATCACTAATATTCGTGAAGTACAACGATAGCAAACTCAATATCCTAGATGCTGAGAAGAAAACTCTCACTTTAAAGAGTTCGGTACAAATTGCAGACAGAGACCGTAATTGCAGCTCTATTTTGTTTTTGCTCTAATGTGAGATTAATTTTATACTTTTTTTCACTTCTCTTCATTTCATTATTTAAACTTGACAATATTTAACCTGTTATATAAGGATGGACATACTGGATAGATGTATGCCAAAACAATGGGAATCTACTGGTTTCTGGTGGGACCGATAAGAGTATCAAGATATTTGATAAGCGAGAATCGAAGATTATCAAAACCTTTAAGGACGTTCACTCAAGTAATAATTTTGAATTTGTTTAAACAAAGATTTAATGTTTGAATATTTATTGTAGTCCGTATTAGCTGTGTGCGATGGAGTCCGAGCGGCGATAAGCTCGCGAGTTCTTCAGGAGACAAGACAGCAAAGCTGTTGGATTTCAAAACAGGGAAAGTGCTTTATACTGGAAACACTTCAGATGAGAGTAAAATATCTATTTCAGAATGCATGATTGTCATTCAACAATTATATAGACTGTGCCGATTCAGTGTGTTTCATTTAGAAAAAAGTGAAACGAAAGGACTCCATAGAACAAGAATTACTCGCAAGAACGCCAGCCGGGTAGCACAATTCAGATAATAATTCTGTGAATTAGGGGAAGAAATCCTGGCCTTAGGACTTCGAATCATCCTTGCATCTGAATATTTTGTTCTCATTCGTGCTTATCGTAAGTAAGAAATCTCACTTTACTAAGATTGGCGAACTATAAACACATAGACAGCAAAGTTGGATCATTAGCCTAGGGCAAACATGATGAGTTCTGGATTGGCAAAACGATACAATAGGATTGTTGCATTATTTTTATTCATTTAAGCATTTGATATATTGCTAGATTGTCAATTGATCAGAGTTATCAGTAATAGCAGCAATAATTTTTCTAAACAGCTTCGAAGCTGATATTTGGGCCCGGCGTTGCGTTGTTGACCACAAAGGTTCTCTGACTTCTCCTATGGGTAGCGACTTGCAGTAGTTTACAAATATCCATTGAAGAGTTGTTAACTTTTAAGCCAGGAATACAAAAGGATCCATTTCTGCTCTACTCAGAAAAGACAGGCGAATTATGACTTCGAAATAATATAATTCCTGAAAATCAACAATTCGTGAAAGTAAATTCTAAAATGTAATCCGAAAGGAATTTCTTTCTCGTTGATGCCTGGGATAAATTCAATGCTCGCATATTTTGTTTGGTTTCCTTGACATCGTAAATATTATGAGCTACTGTGAGCACTAAATCAGGTCCAATGAGAATTCCTGTGCCAGTTATATAACTTCCATTTCCAGGATCTACTCTCACAAGTCCATGAACACTGTACGGAAAGGTGGAGGTGATTTCAAAACTCGTTCGCAGCTCTCGGTCAAATTTTTTCAATGTAATTTCGCCATGATTATTACCTTCTTTTATAGGGTCAGATTTGAAGTTGCATGCTTTGAGATTTTGTAATCGATTAGACTTGCTTTGGTTCGGCTTGAAGCATAACGTTTTGAGCTGGTATTTTGAATGAAAAACTATAACTAACCGAGACTTTTCCTCAGCGGTTCATTTAAGGTAGTCTGGCTCGTTCTCATTCGGAGCCAATTTGATGACGTGATTCGTGTTATCTTGTTTTTCATCTTCCAATTCCTTTTCATTCTTTCCTTTTCCTTCCTGATTACGTTATCAAGTCTGAGTTTCGCTTCCTCGTTTTTCTTTAAGGGATAACATCCATCTCTCGAATTTAAAGTTTCAAAATAAATTTTAGCCTTAGTATTATAATTTCCAAAGTGGATCAAATCTTCCTCATTAAGTCGGCCTAAAACTTTATGTTTTGTGCCTGTGATTGCTTATACCCTTTCATATGTCGCTAACACGAGTTAAACATCTCCAACCGCCTTAAACTGTTCCAAATGGAAGGTGGCTAGAGAACAAATTGCAAAACTATTATAACCGTTTGGTAAGAATTGAGGGTACATTTACAATTTAGGGATATGAGTCATTAACCTAGCAAAGGAAGAAAACCACAAGATTTGAATTTGGACATTAAGCAGCGAATTCTTTGTGATGCAGCTCTCGAGAGCAAACTATATCATCGTGACAACAAAAACTAAATGAATATTTTCCGATTTCTGAAAATTATCACTCAAAGCAAATTCCCGTATTTCCTTTAAAACTGGCGAACCCAAAAAATTTGAGAGAAGGCGCAATTTGTAGCTAATAATAGAGCGGCTAATAAATTTGTTCGAGGCATCAAGCTGCAATTGAGTGTTGATATTCAACTGGACCAATGAATTTCGTCCATTTCTTAAAATTTGTTGCCAGTATTTTATAAAAACTCGATAATGGAATTTTCTACATTTAATAAGCTTCAACGAATTACCTTCATCGTATGACCTGTACTAAGCAATTATTTCTTGAACATATCAAAATTTTCATCCATTCGTTCAGGAACTTGTTTAGAAAAATTCCAGGCAAGCCAGCAGATTTATCGTAAAATTGTAAAAACTTACTTTCTGGTCAATTACGAGAGATATTATGGTATTTCCATCAGAAATGTCCTTTTTCTACCAAAATGCGTGATGCCAATCCTCAGAAAACAGTTTACGAAAAACCTCGGTGCCTCTGTTTCAGTAGATCCCTTGTTGCTTCATTCTCTAATAGTTTTGGCTGTCGTCAATTATTCCATGGACTTTTTCGCTAAAATCACTGATAGCATCAGAGACGTATTTGTGGGATAGACACTCTCGAACTCAAATTGTTAAAATTGCTACAAAATCCAAAGATCTATCATCAGCAGCCTTTGATTACATAAGAATGGCCCATCAAACTAATTCCTTTCACAAAAGGAGCAAATACTTGAAGAAAGGCAATTCAACATCTAAAACACAAAATAACTCCTAACAATAGAAAAATCGATTCTGATAATCATCACTCCTTATCGGTTTAAAGCGAAGTTTCTTACGGCTCTATTGACCAAATTAACACCTCACAATATATTTCGCAGTCGCTCGGTTCCTTAGTCTGTAAGACGCTGCCATTTTTGATCGATTTCGATGGTGTCGAATCGCCACTGATGTTTTGATGAAAGCTTTCAGCCATCAAAATTTCGGTATGATAACAAAAATTAATTTGCTTTGCGAATCTGTCAGGATTTATATTATCAAGGACAGTTTATGAAAAATAAAGCTAGTCTTAGTTATCTCAGTCACGAGCTAGTAAAGAGGCTGGAACCATAGAATCTATTGACAATGTCTATCAAATTTTAATTCATTGGATGGAATACTCTCTCAAGCAGCTACTAACAAATAATCTGGTTTCACCACGTAATAGCCATGGAATATATATATATCAGAGTTACAATGCAAATTGTTTGAGATTTATAAGAATAAGCCATATCCATGTATCGCTAGCAACGATACTTGGATTTTTCCTGCTAATAGCTAAGACCTCCAAATCACTCAATCATTCTAAGCTTTTCTAATCGTGAGTTTTCACAAAAATTTTTCTTGAAAGAACCGGTTAAGCTCTGATCCTTGAAAGCCATATATTCGCAGAAACTTCTTCACTGATAAAACATGATGGTGTATATAAAACTTATTGAGATCAAAACAAAACGCAGCAAATCACTGTAACAAATCCTTACTACAAATCCATTCATTTACTGCTTAAGCGAGTTGAGGAATTGCTCTAAATGATGTCCTTGATACTTTAAGAAATCGATTTCAGCGGCTCTTTTCGTGAGCTCAATGGTCCTCCTTTCCTGATTTCTCTTCTCGATTGCTTCCTTTTTATTAGTAAGTTGGATTTTCTACATCAACAAACTTAGAACACCCTTCACACAGTCAAATTATTACCTTATCTTCTAATTCTGCTTTCTTCTTCTCAAGCGTAGCGATTCTTTGCTCTAATTCAGTCTTTCCTTTCTCCGACTGCAAAAGTTTCTGCATTCCAAAGGTCACAGAGCTCTGATACAAAGTCTGGTAGGCCGCGATTGTCATCTTTAACTCATCACGTACTCTCATTAAAAGCAGTCCTGGAGATTTCTTAGTTAAATGATGGGAATATAGATCAAATACCTCGCTCAGGACAATCGATTGTAACTTGACGTATGATTTCATCGAAGCATTGTGAATGTAATTCCTCACGGATAGGACAAATGCCGCTTTCTCTGTTTAATAGCAAAATACGTTAGTTTTTCCATAGAAGAGCTGTGGATTACCTGGCTTGTCGAGCAAGCAGCCTCTCATCAAGTTGCTTCTGTAAATTTGCAACGTCCTCTCTGGAGGCAGGGTTATGAGAAACAAATTGGATGTAGTGCTTTCCGTCGTGGTCCCATTCTCTTGGAGGCAGGATACCATTGAGAATGTCTTCGGTGTTTGGCTTCGAGTCGAGAGAAGGAGCATAAGTTTTCTTTTTTCCGCCGCCGAGCTTGGCCGTGTCGCTGCTTTGGTTGATTTCGATAGCCGCTTCGTATTGAACAAGACTTTCTCGAGGGATCATGGCTTTTCTATATTTCTTATCTAAACAATTAAGAATTGTCGGGTTAATTTGAAATAAAAAGTTACAGAATTACGGGCAGTTTAGTCTTTTCGTATTATTATACACTGCAAACATGTTTTTCTTAGAGACGCAAAAGAATTTAATTGTTAAGCCATATTTACCTTGCAATTTGTTGAACCTAAACCACAAAACTCAACACTTACTTAGCTTTCCATGATGATTCGTTAAACCAGTCTTTCCATGTGTTTCGTAAATTTTGATTCTTTAACATTACATAGAAGGCTCATTGCGACCCCTCACAATACAGCCAATAATGTACCTGTACACTCTCTCTCACAAAGAATCATAGTTCATTGACCTGTTTAAAAGACGATATATTCATAATTCCATCCTCAGTAAACTAATAATGTCGTTTAGGTAGGCTTGGACTCGCAGAACTCAACTTAATAATGACGTAAGCAACACAAAATTTTCACAGATTTCGAGAGAGAAATTTAGAAAATTTTTCGGAACCATCGTTGAATAGATGCACAAATCTCTTGATTTTTAATAAACAAAGCGATTAAAGTCAAAAATCAAATCAACAGCCTCAGTTTTCGAAGCACATACACATGCACTTATTAAACGAAATAGCCTTCTCAAAGATCAACTACTGACTCTTTTGCTTAGGTAAACTCTTCTTCTTGATAGCAATTATTTGGTCTCTTGCAACAAACCAAGGTAAGCCAATATACCTCGTATTATCAGCGCGGTTTTCGAATAACTGATTCAACTTCTTCAGCTCACGATCAGTCTGCATATATTTCAATAGCTTATCCGAGATCGAGCAAGGAACGTCACTATTATAGTAAGACAAGATGTATATCGCAGACGCTTTGCTCATCAAGTCTTCTTCGCTTAGGCCTTTGCTGTTGAATAAGTCACTGTATCTCTCCTTAAGCACCATTACATGGTTCAATATCTTCGTCTGCAATTTTTCGAGATTCTGCTTTTTCCCATCGATTTTTTGCAGGGCTAAGAAATTGCCTGAATACACTTCGAACTCGCTTTGCAGTCCATACAGCGCGATAACAGAATACATATCGTTGTGGTACTGATAAAGAGCCTGAGCTGCCTGGGAGATGTACTTTTCCCAGTCTCCGTAGATCAAGTCCTCGTCTATTTTCAGTCGAATTTCGTTAATTTTCCTTTCCTTAGAAAGCTCAGTGATCCCGTTTTGCTTCATATGATGTTTCGTTTGTCTGTATAAGCGTCCAAGCAGAGTCGTCGATGGAAGCACTTCGTGAGTGTCGGACTTTTTCTCCATGAAATCCGGCCAAACTGTCGCCCTAGCTAGGCTCCGAGTGCTCGGCTTGATCCCAGATTTCACGAAATCAACAGCAACTGAATGCGCATAAGCAAGCTGAAGACAGGCCGGATCTCTTGCTTTCCTCGGACGGGAATCCGCCAGCGCTAGATGCGAGTTATCGATCTGACCCAGCGTCGCCGAGTTCATGTATTCGATGAAAAAATCAATTATTTTATCCACAGTGACGTCCTCCTTAGGAGACAGTCCTTTCTTTTCAGTATCATACTCCATTGGCTCATCAACCTCCGCAGGAATTAGCCTCGCGTCCCATGTTACGAAGAAAAGATCGCCATCGAGGTCCGAGCCTGAGATTTCTGTCGTGTGAGGTCTGGGTCCCTTCTGAGGGAATACCACGCAATTTATGAGATGTCCTAGCTTTTTGTCATACTTCGGCCCTGATCTCACAGTTAACACACGAATATCTCCTGGATGCAGGCAGGGGTTCCTGGTCACCATGACTTTAGTGCCATCAGGTAAGCTTGTAGTCGTTGGTTGAGTGTTTATTCCGTATTTATCAGCTTCCGTTTGCATTTTCATATAGATCTCGCCATACTCAAGAATGCCGAATTCGTCGAGGACTCCCATTAGTCTCGCGCTCTTCGGGACGAGGATGTTTGATTTCGCTTTGAGGTTCAAAAAGCTTCGGATTTTTATCGTTTGAACGATACCGTTGATAAACGGCTCTTCCTTCACGAAAATACCTGCGTTGAAGCAGTCTCTGAGGATTTCGTTCACTGGCGATTGCTGCTCGTTGTTTAAATAATTGAAGAGGCTCGCATCGCGGTAACTCAGCTCTTTCAGTTTCTCGATATACTCCTCCTGTAGTTGCATGATCTCTTCATCATTTATCCCCAGTGTCATCAGCAGAACAAGCACTTGTCTGTTGAGATACCCATGACGATGCTTGCAATAGTCAAGCATTTCAAGGTAAGTCTCATTGCCTTGGAATTTCTTCATCGAAGGCCGAATCCAAATCGTTTTCTTTCGATCAGACCATGGACCTGCTCGGGCCAACACTCCCTTGATACCACCCATGCGGACCTGAATCGCTGAGAAGTCCGCGCTGATTCCTCTCTCGAGCCTGATAGCATCCATTAAATCGTTGCTAATGACGCCGATACCATCGGAAAACAACGCACCCGTCTCTTTGACCACTATGTCATCGATCTCTACGATACTTACCTGCTGTGCTTTGGTGTTAAGCACTTGAAACGACGACGAAAAGAGCTGGCCGACTCGAGCGGCGTATTTCGCTGGAATTTTGATATTGGAGAAGCTCCCGAGCGATCTACGGATTTTATCGCAGTTTAATTGCGGATTATCAGCAAACATCCAGAGGGAGTCCGTCCTCAGCTGACTCGCAGAGAATGCGAGCACTCGGAAAGTCTTATCGAACACCTTTAACCCTTTCAAGTACTCCTTGAACCTCTTTATTGTCACATATCGCATTTTTTTTGTACCTTCCTGCATTTCGTCCGAGAAACTGACTCGTAGGAAATTGTGGATTTGGTCCTCATAGAGTCTCAGTACTGTATTGGACAGCTCGGGCTCTTCGCAATGGAATACCACGCTGGAGGGCGTGATCACCACTCGCTTCGTGTAGCTCATGTAATCGAGCTTCCTCGTCATCTTCCAGAGATCGTAGTAGTTCTCGTTATCCTTCCATTTCTCTCTAAATATATTCTCAAAAATCACCTCTTGCCCTCCCTCAGAGAGCTTTTTAACCACTTCATCGAAGCAGTTTTGGCTCACGAGGTCATTCAGTGTCTTCTGGGTAATTTCAAAGGCGTTTTTCCCATTGAGATTGACCAGACGTTGCAAAAATTTCCCGTCGAGTTGAAACAAATCGAACCTCCTCTGGCTCGCTAAGGCCAGAATAGCATATTTTATTTCGAAAGGAAGACGCTCTTCAGGGTATCTTGCGATTTCTTTATACGTCAGCTTTGGTCTGAGGTGATAGAAATTAATATGTTGAAAGTACCGCTGGGATTTCTCAATGAGCTGAATATTGACCTTCTCGAAGTACTCTTTCAGCTTCTTCAGCCCTTTGCGAGCGTTCTCTTCCCGCTTATTAAACGACAGCATCACGACAGTGTTCCGCGTCAGGTAGATGCGCTCTAGCTCATCGATTTCGTCTTCCTTGCCGCGACCCAGGATCTTCTTCACGATGAAATAGTCGATTCTTTCCCATTTTTCATTCAAAAGGAAGTCCAAGTACTCCTTCGCTTCATGGAAATATGCGTAGAATCTCGGAGGGACCATCAAGTTGAAGTATATCCTCACTTCGTCCTCCAAATCCTCGATGTGGACCACATCGCAGTGCTTATAGTTGAACTCGAATTTGAATTGAAGGTTGTCGCTGGCGATATCGAACATCACCTCCATTTTCTTCGACCGTTTTTTGTCTTCAGAGTAAAACGTAAACAGTTTCCCGTTCTTTATTCTCCTTGCATTGACTTGTTGAGCTTGCATAGCGTCGCTTACAGTGAAATAGCTCCTAAACAGCTTCTTCTCCTTGCCTTCGTGGATGAAAGTCCCGAATTTACAGTCTGTGAAAATCATGGTCGTTTTTTCGAGTTTAGCCTTCACCGTGTTGTACTGCTCACTTTCAAGGAGAGACAGCTTGTCAAAATCAACGTATATGTGCGTTTGGTTCTGTATGTTGTCTCGGAAGACTATCTTCTCGTTACTTTTATTGATATTCTCGGCTAATGTCCCCCACAAAAGGACTTCTCCCATGTTAGGTTTCTTTTCCTCAGTTTTTTTCATTTTCTTCAGGAAATTTGGCTCGATATCTGCATCGTACAAATCGACAAGCTGTCTTTTCAATTGATAGATCTCGTCATCGTCGTCATCTTCATCCAATCGGCTAAAGTAGCGGGATTCGTCGGAATCGCCATAAACTTTGTCTTTCGACTTGATTTTCTCGTTTAAGTTGTGACAGAGCTGGACTTTCTCAATTAGTTTCTCAAGTTCATTACAAGCTATTAAATCCTCATCTTGAACGTCGATTTTACTTAACTCGAGGCGCGTTTGTAGAATTTCCTTGAGGTTTTTGGTTCTTTTTGTTGTCTGATGGGAAAACATAGGTCCTGACTCAAAGATCTCATTGAAGAAAGAATCATTGCTAAAATTATGATAGCCATTTTCGATTTGCAGCGCGCGGTTGTTGCCGTGAAGCAAATCGTAGAGAGGGTCGTCGGATTTCAAGCGATTGGTGCGCTTTTCGGATTGGATGTTGATTTTTACTCTGATGACCTGGAAGCCTTTCGCAGTCAAACTGTTGTAGAGATCAAACGCGCGTAAATGGGGTAAAATCCCTCGCACTCTCCATCTGATAAGTCGTTTGGAGCCGAAATCTGGCTCAGTGTCTAAATCATCATCCAGAGTGGATTCTTCCATTATGTTTCTCGCAATGCTTCTCTTGAAGAAGGTATAGCTGTCTTCTGTGTCGGTGGTACTTGTTGGAAAATTGTCCAATGAGAACAAATATTTTGCAAATGAGACTTGCTTGCTGTTGGCTTGCTCTTCAGAAGAGGCCGTTTTCTTAGGAGCCCCGTTTGATTGCGGCTTGGACTCTATTTTGGAGTTTGACATACTGTTTTTAGTTTCAATCTTCGTTTCTGAAGGATCAAATGGATCTTTTTTCTGAGTTGAATGAGGAGGGTTGCTGTTGGAATTGTTGCCTGAGTTTTCTGCCTGTCGCGGATTTGTTGTCTGGTTCTGAACAGGCTTGGCTGTGCTGTCGGTTTTCTGATTCAAGTTTGGCTTCTCTTGCTGTCTAGTTGAAGGTTCTGGAATTTCATCATCTTCATCATCGATGTCGTGGAAATAGCTAGGAACTTTGACAGGGTCTTTTTTCATAACACCAGTTGATGTATGGAGCCCGTTTTCCCTCGTTGTGGCCGCATTTTGATCATTTTTCTGAAGATGTCGTTCATTTTGGATCAATTTTTGAGATTGAATTAGCTGACCTTTAAAATTTTCTTGCTGCTTTGACGAAAGATCTTTTTCTTCTTCAGGTAGAGGTTGGCGTCTGGATCCTCTCTTAGACGTGCTCTGAACAACCTCTTGAGTACTGTCAGACTCTTTCTGACGATCATATGATATTTCTTTGGACTCAGCTTGGGTACCTTTAGGACCTGAGACACCACTTCCTGCATTTTCTGCGTTATTTCCTTGTTTGCCGTTAGGAAAGGAAGAATAACTCGTTTTTTCGGTCGAATTTGCTGATGTAATTTTTCCATTCACCAATTCTTTCTTTGATGATAATGAAGCATGACTAAAAATGTTAGTTTCTTGCTTCGGGGCTGAATGGCCATTCATAGATGCCTGTTTCCGTTCGTTTATGACGATGGGTGACTCAAACAGCGATTTTGAATCAAATATGCGAACTAGAGATTGAATGTTTGTCTCTTGTCGCTGAGAGGGATGAGTGCCGTTGTGATTCTGAAGTATATCTTTGGTAATCGGTAGAGTGGAGCCTTGTTTCGGATGCTCAAGGCTGATTGGGCCAGTTTGATGATTGTGAATCATTGCGAAAATAAATTAAGTTTTTTGAAAATTTTATGAGGGTCATTAAATATTGGACTGATCCTATAAATATTGGAAAGTCTCTAGTAATAGTAATTCTCATACTTAACACGATATCGATAAGGCTACTATTAAATTACCTGCATCTTGAGGCCATCTCCTAGTAAATACCCGTTTAAATTGTAGCAATAGTGCTCGAGCACGTGTCAAATCACGATTTCTATACTTTACGACTCGAGGTTGATATCAATGGTTTAGCTTTCGCTGGAGCAACAGTTATTTAGAGCCGATTACAAATCGCTTTTTATAATAGATTAAAGAATGTGCTTTCATTCTAGTAGTGAATGTGGTGTTTTCAATGATATCAAGCTTTCTTTAAAATTTATGCTAGAGTTTTAAAGGGATCTAAGAGCTATACCGTTTAACAATAGAACTTAATTAGAAAGAACAGAAATTCAGCACCCATTTGAAACACGAGTTAAATGTCTACCACTATACACACACTATCGGATTATATTGTATATGAAATACATTTGAAATCGATTTTCGATTAATAATAAAGGGAAGACACCAGGCTATTAAGATAAAAGCTGTTCCAGAAAGAATTCATTGATCGATCAAAAATACCCGCTTGCTTGTTCCTTTCTCTTGTTTCGATGTAATTGTGAAAAACCGACCAGTCTTCGGCGGTCTCCTTACAACATGAAAATGGACGTTTGTAGGGGTCTCTGCAGGACTGGGCCCTAATAATCTCTGTTGTCTCACAGGTGAATCTGCAACATAACGCTTCTTTTTCCCCGCAAGTCGCTCTACTCCTACTATTGCTCCTAAATCGGCTTTGCTCTTCTTCTTTTTCGAATCCGCTTCTTGCGTTTGATACATTGCAACCGCGAGTGACCGAGCCACGATTTTATTTATGAAAACTCTCATAATTTTCCACATCCATCTCTTCTTGACGTTCCCGACGTTTTTTAGCATGTACAACGTCAAAAACACTTTTGCCAGTGGCATAGCAAAAGTGTCTTGAACGATTGTAATCATGAAATTTTTCGACCAAGTCGCTGACTCATCCATTTCGCTATTCGCCGCGACAACAAGCATTGTGTAGATACAGCCAGCCCAAACGCATATCGCGAGTAAAACACCCAAAGTTTTTCGAATTCTCCTCCGCATGGCTATTCTTTTCACATTTTGCTGATAAATCTTCAACATTTTCTCCGCTCGTTTGGCAGGGAGATTCTCAGTCTTCGGTTTTCGTAGTTTTCGCCTAGACACGTGAATTCCTCAAGAAAAGCCAAGAGTTATAAGAATTTTACCTGCTGCTTGAGAGCAGATATGCTAGTGTGACGTTTAGAGGAATAACTGTGAAGTAGGGGAGGATTAGGACTGTAATAAGACCCACAATACCGCTGGTCTATTAAGGAGAACAATACCATTTAGTTTGAAAAGGTTGAGGTATTGCTTACTGAAGATGCGGTTGTCTTATTAAAAAGCGATGAGAAGGCCCCCAGCAAAAGCAGTCGTATATAAATCAGTGATAATCTAGTCGTGCGTGGGAACATCTGGTCCTCATAGAAATACACTGACATCAACTGGTGACCATACTTTATGTAAAAAATTCATTAGTGCCTCGAACAAGATTAAAGTACTTACACAAAACGCGAGTCCAATTATCCGCATGTAACGCCCTTTGAGCTTGAAGCTTCTCAATGTAACTTTCTTATTCTTCTCTTTGGGAATCTTATATTTCAGCGTCTTAATCACCTTGAAGATGATTAAACCGAACGATATCACATACCAGGTTGTCTCACTCACCAGCAGCCAGAAGACCCAAGACGACGGGTAGTCATAGTCTAGCAGCGCCGCGGCGTTAATCAGCTTTCCGAGGTTAGAATTCGCAAAAACGTTTAAAAACGCGTCCGCAGCGCTCAGAAAACTAAGAGATTGACAGTCGCAGATGAAATAAGACGTTGAATTTATCTCGTCCTTGCTTGGGGTACAACCCTTCGTACAGGCCGAATAATTTTTGTTCTGATACGGATAAAACAGCTTTGCTGCAAACAGTGATGAAGATGATGAATTTCTCAATGTATCTATCTCATTGATCGCGACGGTAATCGTCGGTGGAAGAGTCGTATTGCGGAACTTCGGGCAAGTCGTGATATCTGACTTCCAGTACTGTAGATTAATATCGACGCTTGCTCCAGCAGGTAAAGAACCTTTCGTGACCATCTGTACTACCGTCTGGGGGTTAGTCCCGAATACGATGCTTAAATCCATGTTATTGCTCACTCTCTTTGAGCCGATGTGGATGTTTGTCGAGTTCAGCACGTACTGTTCGCTGCTCGCGTTTTTGCCGTAGAGTTGCAGTAGGCCTAAGCCGTTCATTACGTCCTGTGAGTTATTGAATAGTTTTTGCGAGTCAGCCTTTGAGAAAATGCAGTCTTGGCTGTTGACGTACGTAAGGCATGCGTCTACTATCTGCAGGACAGTTTGCATCTTTGCAGGGTCAAACACGTCTCCAGCTCTGCGGTTGTTTACGTCCTGGTTCACTAACCCTTGAACGATGCTCATTGCTTTTGTGGCGATGTCGTCGTTTGTGAAACTAGTACTAACTACGGCGAAGATTGCGTCGAGGTAGCTTTGCGTGCTGCTTGAGCTGGTGGTCAGCCTCATGGAATTCGCTTGGTTAGCAACAAAGGTCAGGACTTTGAAGACGGTTTCGTTGATTTCAGCAGCGTGGGTTGAGTTCAGCACGCACGTGAGAGTTGAGTATTCGTCATCACATCTGCAGCGCTCGACCTGATAGTTAGAGTCCATGGAGCACGATCCGTGACCTGAGCACGCCGGGCATCCTGTCCCTTGGAAATGAGTGCTTCCATAGTACGCTAGCTGAGACGCTTGACTCGCAATTAGCCGAGCGACATTTTTCGGAGATGTTTTTGAGGTCGTTGTTTCCATGTTGCTTTGGAAAAAATCAGCAAAGTCTGAAAAAGAATGCGGGTAAATGCAAGACGAGGATCCAGAGTCCCGGACCAGAGGGCTTGGACAGGAACTGTCGCAAGAAATGTTAAAAGGGTTCCTGAAATATCCGCTTGCGCATACCAGACAATCCTGTCTATCACCCCCAGTACAATTCAGACACGAGGACTCGCATTGGAGGCATTTGTTATCTTGGATGTAAAAACCAGTGAAATCGCAACCAAATGAGCAGGTGTTGGTGTGTAGCATGATATAATAGTCCTGTGCATTGCAAGCAAGGCAGGTGCTGTTAGATTCCATCAGATACAGTCCAGTATTGCAACTGGTACAGGTCACAGCAGAAGTGACGCAAGTTTTGCAATTGCTATTGCAGAGGCTACAGGCGTATCCGTTGATAAAAAACCCCATGTCGATACATGAGGTACATGTGTTATTGCCTGAGAATAAGTATTTTCCAGAATAGCAGGCTGTGCATCCTGTCGAAGTAGTGTCACTGCACCGACGACAACTAGAGTCGCAATACTCGCAGCTCGCGCCGATCGGTGAGTACCCATCGCCTGAGCAAGCCATGCATGAGTTAATGACAGGAAATAAGTAAGTTCCTGTAGGACAGGTCAGGCAATTCGTCGCAAGGGGTCCGTTGCAGGTCAAGCAATCCAAATGGCAAGGATCACAGTTTGCTCCGTTCTGATAGTAGTTCTCGACGTCGCAGAGCACACAGCTTGAGTTTAAGGTCACCATATAGTATCCCGCTGCACAACTCCCGCACACAGCGGCCGAACCTGAACAAGTCTCACAGCCCACGTCACAAGGACTGCAATATATCCCATCTTGGAAAACGCCATTAGCAGTACAACTGGTGCAAGTATTGTTAGATAATAACAAAAATACTCCGGAATAGCACTCCGTGCATCCTGTTTGAGAAGTACTCGAGCATTTTTTGCAACTAGAGTCGCATTGCTCACAAAACCCCGCAATTGCTGAATATCCATCCTCATCGCAAGTAGTGCATGATTGGTTGCTGGAAAGGTAGAACGTAGCTAAAGGACACGACAGACAATCTGTTGCAAGAGGCCCGTCGCAGGTCAAGCAATCCACATGACATGGATCACAGTTTGCTCCATTCTGGTAGTAATTATCGACGTTGCAAAGCACACACGTAGAATTCGATGCAACGAAATACCACCCAGCCGGACAGGTGAGGCAAGTGGTCGGGGTTCCAGAGCAGGTCTCGCAATTTGAGCCGCATTGCTGACAGTCCGATCCGCTGATAAAAACGCCTGGGACATTACAAGCGACACAAGAGTTATTGGTGCTCCACATGTAATATCCTGCAGTGCAAGCAACGCAATAAGTTGCGGTGGTGACGCAACCTTGACATTCACTACTGCATGGCAAGCAGAGCCCTGAACTGCTGTAGTAGTTTGCATTGCAGCTGCTGCAGTCCGCGTTGGTGCCGCCAGCGCAATCAGTGCATGAAAGGTCACAAGAGAGGCATGCATTGGTCACAGAATCGGGATAAGTGCCTCCGGGACAAGAAGTTACACAAGAACCGCTGCTGAGGAAATATCCACTGGAACAGCTCGTGCATTCTCCATCAGAAGGCCCAGTGCAAGCGAGACATTTAGAAATACAGTCGATTGTTGTAATAGAGATTCCATTGAGATACCAAACATGAGTAGGATCGCCCATATTCGCTGCCATGGCAAATGTAAGAGTCACTGAAGGTAGAACGTGATCGACCAGCACGGAAAGACTGACTGTTCCGTAGTCAAGGGCGAGATCGGAGTTGCAATCAACCGTTCCAGTCGGAGTCGTTAACTCTGCAGTTGCAGCCAATATGTTATCTACATATAATCCGAGACTTTCTGAGGGCGATGTGAGAGTGAACCAAGCGTTAAAGGAGATTAATAATTGCTGGTGAGGATCTAATGAAGAATAAGTATTGAACGCGGTTGTTGTGTCAGAAAATATGCCAAACCAATCTGCGCTATTGCAATTTATCAGGCTGAGGGCCGTTGGACTGCTCACTGACCAGGTGGTGAGTGCGGTTGTAATGGAAGTGAAATCAACTAAATCGGGAATCGTATTGGTTGAACCTGTTTGAAATCATTTAGCTTAATTAAATCTGAGCGTTCAATTACCATCGAGCAAGAGGTTGGTAACCAAAAGGAAAGCGAGTAGCGAACTTTTGTGCATGCAACTCACTCTGATAAAGAAAAGCATTCAAAGAGAGAATTGATTGCAATAAATCGCAATTAAAGTTTTATTTAAGAAAACAAACATGTGATAATTTTCTTCGAGATTCATTCTGGAATCTGTAGAGCTATATTATTCACAGATTCAAAAGCCTGAAATGTAGGCATTTCGAAAAAATATTGGTGCGTGAAGATAAAAGAGTAGTTTTGAAATCTACGCTGTTCATCGCGCATGTTAAATCCAACTTCAGAGTGCGGGTGAGAAGGCGATTTTTTTTTAATTGAGGGGGTTTTTTGAGAGTTTATTCGATTTAACTATTTCAATAGCAGACAATGTCTCCAATCCAGTGGATGTATATTGTAAAAATTTACCTAAAGAGGCCAACAAAGAAGTTCTAATGAAGAATACTATGAGTTAATGAGATTTTAAGCCTGCCTGTAGTTTTCTGGAGCAATGTTACTCGGTATTAAATTGCTCAAGAATAGGGCAACAAAATTGAACGTTTTAATTTGTAGTTTTGCTTGTTAAAGACAAAAGCAATTATTATCCCTTGTATCCAGGCCGCTATAAACAACTAACCACTCCAACTACGGATCAGAGCTGCCTCTTTTTTTTGGATACTAATTGCATTATGCTAGCTACTACTCATTATTTTCATTCTAACTTCTCCTTCAACTCACACTAGCAAAGTGTTAAAAAAAAGTTCTCTGGCCCATACAGAAGAGATAGGAATCAATTTTCAGCCCCAATTCCCAAAAACCGCGAACTGCGCTGAAAAATCCTCAAAAAAGAACAATCGAGACACTATTTTCTTCAGTCAAGCAACATACAAGGATATCGAACTTAGCAATTCTTTCTGAAAACTTTTTCAATTGTACTTCACATGAATTGTGCAGAGATACATAAAATATGATTTATTGCCTTAAAGTCATTTAATGTGTGTAATCGGTCGTCCAAATACTCAACCATAAGAACATCGAGAGTCCTCCAATGATACCAACAACTGCATAATTTCTGAACGCTTCTGGGAAAATCTCAGGTTTCATGAGGAGGATACCGCACGCAAACCAAAGGAAGTACGTTCCGATGACTGCTGGGATATAATAGCTGACAGGAAGCATCACCAAAATCGCAAGAGTCAGTATCTGATGGGTGTCATTTATGACACTGTCCCATCTACTTATCCATCCGGGAGCAGATCCCTAGACAACTCAATGAATAAATTCAAAAATGATGAGCTTATTACCTCTTTTCTCGACTTAATGAAGGTTATTAAACTGAACACGGTCAAAATGATGGTTGCAAAGAACCAAAGGAAGACTCCTGCTTTTACTGAGTCGACATGCTCTCCGTATCTGGCCATTTCTTTGTGGGTATAGGGTGATTATGCTGATAAGGTAAATAATAAAATTGAATTTGATAAACTACGATCCAACAGTGTTTTCGAATAAATTCAAATCTCAAACTTTTCCTTTGGTCAGATATCGTTCATTGAGTTATCTTAAAGGAAAGGAAGATAAGCCTTGTAACCCGCCTCATGGAGAGGATAGAGTCCTCTGCCCTAATATTTATTTTATCAGGCTAAAAGGGCAACATACCTTGAACAAATTAAAAAGACTAAAACATATTGAAATATACCCTTATCATTGCTTTGAATGAATGGATTTTCTCTAATACTGGTGAGCTAGTGAGTCAGCTCACAAAAATTTATTTTAATTGCATGTGGGTTATAAGCGAGTATTCTTATAATTTACGGGATCAATGCTAATACTTTTTTCCAATCAGTAAAACGAGAGGTTCAAATGATAAAATTTGCTACAAGACAAAAATGAACTATAGTTGTTAAAAATGAAGGCAAAAAGAACACATGTTTCCACTAAACCAAAAACCTTTAGTCATCGTTTTCTTCTTCTACCTGCTCATCTGAGAAAAATTCACCGTCGTCTCCATCGAGCTCAACAGGCTTGAGTTTACCTTCTTTCTTATCCTTTCTATATTTGCGATATTCTGGTGATTTCTTTAGCTCACGCAGCGCGTTGACTGTCCATATTTTTTTATGAAGTTCGTATTGGTTCGGGTCCATTCGTTGGACAAAACTGAATCCTGGAGTATTTCCCGCGCTTCGAGTTTTTTCGTCCGATGAGCAGAATATCAGTAGTAGAAGTACGACAAGCACTGTTAATAGCACGTAATAGATGAGAGCTCTGTTTTCTTGCACCGAAGCGGCAAAAAGCGATTTGAATCTCACGAAAAATGTCTCGTTATCTACTGGATACCGAAAAAATGCGATATATGCTCCAATGCTAACCCAGAGAATTAGCCCACTCAGTCCAAGCAGCTTTGTGTTGGCCGACCAGAAGCTCATTGATGCTTATACAATAGCTTTATGAAGTTTTTACTCGTGTAATGCTTTTATTTGGCTTTTTATCAGAATTTCCAAAGATACGAATAATAATAACATGCTTTTTTCAACTTTACAATCACAAACTCTCAGTCTTTCTTGAAGCAGGCTACCTTTGGATCAATTATAAATCAGGTATACTGTTTAGTTATATGGGTTTCATGAAGGATCTCTAAAGATGATTGCAACGAATCATGAATATTATCCCCTGCATTTTTGGGTGCCCCTTATGAGTTGGTGATTTTTCCAAATCGAGCATATTTCAAAGAAAAATGACTGCAATCAGTGTTTTCATTGAAGATCATTATGCTTTTATCTATGGTTCACATAGGCAATATATGTGTTGGTTAATTTGTCATCGAGCGTTATTTCAAATTCAAATTCTAATTTGAATGAAGTCAAAAACTTTGATGGACTTATGATTCATAGTTTCGATTTATTGTATGACAGACCATTCAGTGAAACCTCGCTTATTGATTTTGATGATGAACAATAGTTTTTTTAGCTAAAATCTATGCCAGAGATATTTGAACAAGGACTTCAAAGACAAATTTGATTTAATTGAATAACTAGAATTAATATTAATCTAAATTTGAAAGAAATGAGCGTCTATGGAAAAGGTTATCACAGTTATTGCAAGCTGACCCACTTACCTGTTTGTTTGAATAGTTCTTATCAACGAATACGATAATTATTTTGGACCGTACAAATATAAAGCCATAGCAACTTCTCATCTTCAATACTCAAAACAGCGGCTTTCCTGCACTCTCTTTGATGAAGAATGTACTCTTGAGGCCATATCTCCTTCCTTCCAATATCCACATGGGAGAAATCTGGCTCACACACACGAATATAAGCAAAATGCGCCTTATTTCAATGGGAATTTTCAATACACCAATTTGGAAGGTTCTTATGACCGTCCTTTTGGGCAATCAGCTTCGTATATGGAGAAACGTTTGACTCTAGGCAATCTAGGTCCCCATCGAGTCAAAACAGACACATCGCTACAAAATTTAAGTGAAGATGTGACTAAAACGGCAGAAATTATTGATGAAAGCGCCATCTCAACTGCCAAGGATATCGTTCAGATCGCTCCTGGGCTAAAGTTCAAACAAAGCGCACCAGAAACTATTTTTGAAGGAGCAAAGGAATCAGACTCCGAAGAGGATGTGACAACGAGTCGAGTGCTGCAGCCTAAAGAGCAGTTCACAGTAAACACCACGGACATTATTCCTCGGAAAAGTTGTGAATCAAAAAAGAAGAGAAAGCATAAGAGAAAAAAGAATAGAGGACAAGAAAATAATACTGCGCAAATCACTGTGGATTTGACTCCAGAAGGACCAGAGAATCTCTCCCATCATGTAATTCAAGCTGCCAACCACAAAAACGGTCATACGGTCCTGACTAAATCTAATGCGAAGGTGTATGAAACAGATTTTTTGAATCGCTCCTTTAATAACAAAGAGAATCAGCCTGCTAACTTTGGCAATGCAATGACCACAGAGGATCAAAGAGAACAAACCAAAAGCAAAAGCAATAAAAGAAATCAGACATTTGCTGTTAAACGATTCTATTAAAAAATTTGTTCATTTCGAGTTTAAAAACACTGAAATCATAACAAATGATTCAATGAGGAGACGCTCTTGGCATGAAAGAAACCAAAACTTCAGCTTGTAACAATTTATGTTTGCTAATGACAATTTTGGTAAAAAGTTCCACTTTACTTTTGCGTATGTTAATACATAATAAATTTAATTTTGAATTTTCTTCTCGAATTTCAGAGAGAAGATTTGTGAGAGGATCATCCAAAGCAACAAACCTTTCATTCGAAAATAACAACAAATTAATTGAGCACTCATTGCGACTATAGATTTTTCGAAGTAAGTCAACACACTTGCTTATGATGACAGATTTAACATGAATAAATACTTT
>ENA-UOTZ01000970-UOTZ01000970.1-compost-metagenome-genome-assembly--contig:-NODE-970-length-22047-cov-9.243969_pt1 | contig 22047 bp, 13 predicted proteins | sample MGYA00238144_ERZ746983 | MGnify/ENA primary metagenome ERZ746983 (study PRJEB28759, sample SAMN06268863) | compost metagenome | isolation source: single cell | place: USA: California, Emeryville, Joint... | reverse complement strand
GGTTTACTGTTGGATTCCATGGTCGGCTAACTTCTACTGATCAAATTAAGCTCTAAGGGACAACGGGAACCGCTGAAGAAATGAACTATACAGAGTAATCGAACCAGACATTACTTAGGAGCAATGCTCACTAAGTTACCGAGAGGATTCTCTAATGCTTCCCGATCTTTCGCAGTTCTATGCCGTCTTGGTCTACAATGCCCACTTAGACGGTTTTCGTTGTTATTGGTAGAGAAATCATCCTTCAGTCCCCTGAGCAAGATCCTTCCCGCTCTAGATTGCAGCAAGAAGCACACTTACTCCTTGCCAAAGAGGTTCGAAACCCGCGTGGATTTATCAACGGCTAACCAGAAGAGAACCCCAATAAATTAGTTGGAGTTAATGCTCAGTCATGATTTTCGAATTAGTTACTCGAGCTATAATGAGACCATCTCAGTTGTATGTAGCTCATAATAAATAGTATTATGCTGTCTGGAATCTCTCTATACATCGTAAAATAACAAATAGTTTATCTCAAAATGAGACTTCTGTCAACAAAGCTATTACGACAACGACAATTTTGGATTTGCATTAACGCTACTGAGACGATAGCAATAATTCACTATCACAGACTCTACATTTTGCTTATTATCACTACGTTAAAATTCAATTTGCACGAATTAAATCTGGCAGCGGTTCATACTCTCAAACTGAATATGAGGCTAATAGGATCATTACTCCTTCTCGAAATTAATTTCAAACTGGAGAATTTAAAGCTGATATTGTTCTCACGAAGAAGTCAGCAAAACGTAGTAAACACCCAATTCCTTCGAAACGAATGAAATTTCTGCCAAATTCAAATTTTACCGATCACTTTGATTGTTCGTGTTTGCATCATTAGGAAAAAGCCCTAAAGTTCATCGAGTTTACAAGAAATATTGAATTGAAAACGCACTTTAGCTTCTTGATCGACCTCAGAACTGGATTGAATATACTGCCTTGATTAAATCCTTGCTGAAGAGCATCAGGCGCAATTTCATTGTAACGAACACACTGATACTGGTTTTGACGCTCACTATAACATCACAGTATAAAATTCAGTAAGAATTACTATACTGTCAGCAGCTCAATTCTATTTTTGCAAACGGATCTTTTGAGTTCTCTGAGTATTCCGCTTCTGCAGCAGCTGCAAAGAACGATCCTCTTGGTATGGTGAATAGAAGCTTGAAATTTAGGGATAGTCTCCTTGGGGCAGCTAGAAATTATGACTGTATTCGATTAATAGCAGCCTTAATCAACCTTTAGCCTCGCCAAAGTATTGAAATCAGGCTTTACGTTTCTGGTACCGCAGAAAGCTAATCTTAACTACAAAGCTTGAAACAATTCAACCGAGGAGCTACAATACGTGTTTAAACTGAGAGTTCGCTAAATTAAGCTCAACGAAGCTACCTAAGGTCAAGGACAGATAAGAAAGGCGATCTCATCTAGAGTGAGAGTTGCTCATAGAATGATATGACGACGAAAAGCTCTTTCATTTTTTGGTTATATTGGCATTTTAATCTGGCTGTCCAGTTCAGTTGGCGTAACTGACTATCAAAATTTAAACTTAAGTACCACAGCTTCCAGTATAAGCAGCAGCCTCAATTTTCCGGCGAATATTCGTAATTTCGAGCCTGCTTAGGCATTTAGCGTCCCGAAATCATCTCTCAGTTGCCACACGGCTGCTCTGATGATAAGCTAATAGTTAAATTCGCTACTAACCCTACGTAATCAATGAAAATTGGCCATTTCTCAAAGAAAATATATTTTTATTTCTCCAAATCACAATTATTTCTTAAGGAAAAGCCCTACTAACAACCTTGGCAGCAGAAGAGAGCATTTGCGGCCTATTCAGTAGGGTGCAACTATCAAATTATACTCGTTAGAGAGGGTTCAACAACAACAGACCGTTGAATTTTTAATTTATTTCTTACTGAAGAAACCAGTATATTTCAGCAAACGCCTCCAATGAAGAACATTCAGTATTTCGCGTGAGCAACGCACGGAAATTGACCTCGTTTGTCGATGGGCTATCGTCAACGCTCGCAAACATAAGCACACCTAATAATCATAATTTCATCTTTAAAAAGAAAATTTAAATGGGCCAACAAGTTTCACATCAAAAAGTTTTCTCCAAGAAAAAGGGCAAAGAGCAACCCAAAGTTTACTCCGCCCCAGTTATCTCAGATAACGCCAATGACAACAAACAGGTCTCTCGTCCTTCCCTACCCTCCACTCTCACTGACCTCGACAAAGGATTCGAGGAGTCAGAAAGCACCTCAATGAATTCACTTGAATTCGAGCCTGAAACCACTATATTTAACGAGGCGAAAATGAAAGGTAGAAGAGTGTTAGCTCCTGCCGTTCTTTTCTTCTTCGACCACAAATCCAAACTCTTGTGGGTGCTGGACGGCAAGGCTATGAAATGGAGGTTCAACGACCTGCTTTATTCACAATTTCAGTCCGAATCAAGCACGTTTTCGAGGTTCGAGGAAGCGATGTTCAAGGCGGAATTCCCTGAGTATATCCGAAACTCAACTCTCATAGCCACCGATGACTCCACCATCCAGATCCTCGGCAGGTACCACCTCGAGTACAAGATCTGGGCCAACTCGTTCAGCTTAAAGTCCGAGAAAGCAAGGCATATTCTTTGGCCGACCGCTTGCTGTAGTCCGAACAATATCTTTTGTGTTTCGGGCGTCGAGAACGGAGATTTCACCAAAAAATGCCAGAGATACATCATCGATAAGCAGAAATGGGTCTCTTTTCAGAGCATCCCCGAGCCGCATGTGGAGGGAAGCGCGATGTGCTACTCCGAAGCCGGCGATGATGCTGGCAGCTTCAAGTTGATGGTTGTTGGAGGGTATTCTTCAGCAACACCAAAGATCACCAACCACCATGTCAGTATCTACGATTTCAAAACTGATGCTTGGACAAGAATTCCTTTGAATGCTGTCCTCATCAATTCGCTTAAACTCATTCGCCCGCCCCTGGTGCAGAGCGAGGATGGCAGAGTCTTCGTCTTTGGATCGAAAGACCAATGGGAATGCTTCGAGTTGAATCTTGAGGACAGAATGCTGCAATCCCATGGAAAAATGCCCTCGAAAGCTCTTGGCGCTCATAAGGCTGAAAGCCATTTCTTCGTGACGGAAAATGAAGAAATGATACTGTTGCTCGATGAAATGTATAAAAACGAAAAGGAAAACAGAACGGGCGAGAACAGCCCATTGATTAAATCTATTAAAGATTTAAGCATTTGGAAGTTCCATCTCATTGATGAGACGAAAGGCAAAGAGGCGGAAGTCGTAGAAGATGCCTAAGTATATACGAAAAGAGTATGTGAAGGAAGAGTACTTATAAACAAAAGTTTCAGCCTGTATGTTTTTTTCGGGGCAGCTGTTAACTAAAAAGATATAGTATCATGTTTTTTTATTCTTGATAGTAATATGAAAATATCATTTCTTTATTTTATCTACTTAACCACAGTTACTAACCTGCAAAGGATCTCTATTATATAACGATTATCAAAGCTTTTTTTATCAAATAATCAGATCTTTCATTAAGCGAAGAGATAAGAAGGTATTAAACCTTGGGAGAAAATATCAGAGAGTTAGGAGATTGAGCTACTGTTTCTAATTGAAGAGGCCTTTTGAAAATTCACGAATTCTGTTTTGGCTGAGGAAAAATTAAATTTCTAAGCAGCTTTCTTTGACTGATAGTGCAATCAAGTGAGTTTTACGATACAATAAATCATCACTCAATTTTTTGGGTAATAAGATGAAGTCGAGAGCATGTGAACAAAGATAGCATGACGACTTTGATACAGATCCTGACTCTAACAATTACGGACCGAAGAATGCGTATTCTCTTAAAAAATAAAATAAAATATCACCGCTGTTCTGATACGAGCCTCTGAAGCTGAGCTTAAACACAAAGAAAAAGATCTCCAAAACCATAAAATTATTTAGGCTAAATTGTATACCTTTGATTTCAATTTCCATTTAGATTCTGACGTTTTGTTAACAATTAAATTCTAATGGGAATTGTATCTGTCCATTTTCACATTGCTCGAGTATCTCCTAGCGCAATGAAAATTTGAAAGAACTAATGAAATTCATAACAGAAAAAAACTGAGTATAATTATATATTAGTTTCTGTCTGATGCGATACTTTAAATAGCAAGTCATTTGAAGTTTTAAATAAATCAGAATTCATTTTTTATTTGTTGTTTGAGAGGTACAATGTGGGAATCGCAAATGCAAGACGATGACGTTGCATGGGAATGGAGCAACATTAACTGTATTGTGGATCCACAAGAGGGTGTCGGAGGACTTTACCTAGGAAATATTGAAGGAGCGAAGCTAGAAGTACTCCGAAAACACAAAATTAGCGCCGTGCTAACAGTAGCTGCAGGAACCGAGCTCAAATATGACAAGAAAGACATCCCAAATCATAAGATTATCGATGCTGAAGATTGGTCTGCCTATGATTTAAGCAAACACTTCGATGCTGCATTAGAATTTATCAAGGAGCATATTGCCAAAGGCAATGTCTATGTCCATTGCTTCGCTGGTGTGTCTCGAAGCGCAACGATAGTTATTGCTCATCTGATGAAGGAGAAAAAATTGCCTTTGAAGGAGACTATCAAATATGTGAAGAGTAAGAGAAGTATGATATCCCCAAACAGAGGATTTCTTGAGCAACTGGAAAAGTATGAAGCAATACTTGCGATTGAAGCAAAGATACCAGAAAAATGATAATATTTGTTGTATTTTGCTGGAGGCTGAGAGTTGAATAGTCAATACTTTTTATTGAACGTCAGAGATTCGTATGACAAAGTTATCCACTGGAAATTGAATAATTTAAGATGTGGTACGAAAACCTTTAAAGCAAACTTCAAGAAAATACAATGTTAAGTAGAATTTTATGATGAAAGCATTAATAGAGGAATCGGTTGAACTTTTTCAAAGATTTTCAAGTTATAATGTAGGGTTTATTTAATTTACTAGAATTAAAAAGAAAAATGAGTGAAGGTGTTGTGGCTTTTCATTTACAATCCAATTTTTCGCAGAAAAACATTATTTCAGTGATCTGCATTTATAGAAAGCTTATTTTACTTTGAGTATCATATCCCAGTGGCGCAATGGTAGCGTATCGGTTTCCGGCACCGGAGGTTGTGGGTTCGAGTCCCATCTGGGATGATATTTTTTTATTTATTAAATTTTTTCATTCAAAATTTAAAATTTTTGAATTACATCAGAGACAAATAATACTTGCTCGCAAGAATAAGAATCTCGCTCACACGTATATAGTTTCGTAAACTAGGTTCATGGTGTTCATTCCATTGTTCTTCTGGCTGTTTGTGCCATTGTCTCTTCCCGAAATGAAAGTTTTCCAGCAATATTCCAACTTATAATATGAAAATTTTTCATTTGTCTGAGTATTACTTTTGAAACTTCAAAAGATCTTGATACGAACGCCTTTTAATGACTCATCGCTCATTTCCTTGATAAAGCAGCGAAGCATTTGATATTAGTATGAGAGCTAACTCTACTAAAAGACTTTCGTGTGATTCTCTGATCTATTGGGCCACAATTCTCATCCTTTTAGCTCTTCTCCCATCAGCAGCAGCGATTATCGTATCTATTTGGTTCGTAATTTTAGGTTTGGATTTAACAAAGAGGAATTGAGCTGACTGAAAAGCAAGAGCTTTATTTACGCATTTCAGAGATACCGAAGTAAGAGACTCTGCACACACACATCGAATACAGCAGCAAAGAGAGAGCAATAACAGGCATCTTGGATAAATGACCATTAAATTTCAAAATAACTGAATGGGATCTAAAAAAATATAGAAAAGTGCTCCAGCTACAAATTTTTAGGAGACCATGCAAATATGCTTGCAGTTAGTTATTAGTTTCCTCGAACTCTTTCAATCGAGGACAAGAAAATGATGAAAGTCGCTTCCATTTTTTCTCACTTCAATATTTATGAAAAATATGATTTATCTTGCAACCCTATCGCACTAAACCTCTAATTTCGACAGGCGAAACACTTTTCAATTATTGCAGTCCATCTGTACTAGAAAGCACAACATTTTCTCAACTCAATGATTTCAGGAATTTGGGAGGAGATTGCATAATTGAGAATTAGATAAGTTAAATAAAAAAGCAACATAGGAATTCCAGGCTTGTTGAATCACTTCCAACTAAAAGCATCATCATCACTACATCGTTACCTCAAAGACGAGCTACTCGTCAATTCATGTAGTTCATGCATATGGTAAATAATCACGCGGAATAGCTTAGTTTATTTCCTGAAAGTAAGATAGCAGTAGGTGTATTTAATCTCAGTTTGATATGATGTCTTTGCAACTTTTCACTTATTACAATGAGTACATGTCTTAGGCTCATCCCAACACCCTAATTCAAGCAGCATCAAGGTGCCACTGGCCTCGCAAGAGCGTTAAGAAAGTTGCGTTGCGTATTTGATTTCGCAAATTTTATTAAAAAGCAGAATTCCGAACAAAAATCATTCGAGACAAAAGAAAGTTTACGCCCAAATTTTTTAAGAAATATTTGAAAAATGCTCAAAACCATGGATCAGGAAACACCTTGAGTAATCCCGCTGAATGGCTCTACTCTCTCACTCTTTCTATTCTTCCTCCGCAGATAGCCAGTCCTCTCTAACATGAACGATCGCTCTGAGTGTTAAACCTATTTTGAGCGATTCATTGTTTATTTTTTACCTTTATGTTCTCTAAATCCTTCGCTAACTGAACTTCATTCCAGATTAATCATTTGATTTTCCATGAATTCTAAGGGTGATTCTATTAATCAAATTTCTTTAAACAAAATAATTTCAGTTCCATCTTAATTACATAATTAGTATTATGTACAATTCAGGCGCATTATATTAATCATTCCTCTCTGTTATTCGCATTTTTGAAAAGATGTTCTTCTCAAACCCAACACCCAGAAGCCCTGTATCAAGGTTACAAGTACAAAGTTCTTGCAGATGTAGGTTTTCAATTTTATTTTCTTCACATCGAATAAGTCTCGAACCATTTGACTTAATTTTTTTAGGACAATGGTTCTATCGAATAAAATAGCTCCGATTTTGTATTTGTAGAAAATGCTGTCCTAATTTGCAGGCAATATTCTGTTGCCTTTCAAAAATTTTTTGTTGTCTGCAATTCTCAGCCATTGGCTTTATAAAAGAAAGGTCGGCTTAAAAAAACTTGATATAAGCAACGAAAGAGTCTCCAACTCTCACTTGAGCAAAGCGGAAATCTTACTCTGAAAATCATCAGAAAGGCATTGATTGCTATTCCAGGTCCCTCAGGCTCATTTGCCAAATTTACTATGAGTTTTGATAAAGACTGTATTCTACTGCTTGAGTTTCGATCTTTTGTAAATTAATCCGCGAAACTGTATCGACCGTTGATTGTTACCGAATCAATGAAACTGCAATTTCTACGTTCTAGAAGACTTGATTCAAATCGAAAATAAAAAAAAAAAATTCAATCTCGAAGAAATTTCAAAAAAATGCTATGAGTTTCGGTTGATTGATGCGGTCATTATAGATTTTTCGGATCGATATTTTTCTATAATAATAAGCATATTGTGATTCTTGATAGTAATTGCTGTCTACACAATGATTAACCAGCTTTCTCATTACGAGGCTCTTGGAGTCTCTCCATCCGCGAGTCAGAGCGAGATTCGATCCGCTTATAAGGCGCTTGCGTTGAAGTTCCACCCAGTAAGCTCTAATTCTCTTGTACCCGTCATATTTACCGATCCACAAGGACAAGAATACGGACAAAGAGACAGCGACGACAATATTCAACCGGATAAGCGATGCTTACCGAACCCTAAGCAACGAGAATTCTCGGCTCATCTATGATATGTCGTTGTTTATCAAGTCCACGAAAGATGATAGGACTGTTATTTCTGACGAAACAGCGAGTTCAGTCTTTGATTCCGCCGACAATCAATTCGATATCTTCAGTTTTATGGGTAGCGGTCTCGAAGACAGAACTTTCCTTGAAGAATATCAATGCTTTAAGCACTTTCTTAACGAAACCTTGTTCGGCGAATGCGAGGAGGAATCCATGGATTTTTCTGAACGTGTCACCTATGAAGAATTCATGAATGACCTATGCCAGCGAGAGAGCTCTGAGGAGGTGCGGAAGTCTAAGATGCCGGGACTCCATTCGAAAAGCTACAAGATCTCCAAACCTGAGAGCCAAAACACCCGAAAATCAAAAAAGCACTGACTTGTCGTCTCTAAATGAGACACACGTTTCCCTTCTTTTTCTCATCGGTCTTGAGATTTTATTCTTCAGTCCTGAGAGAAAAAACGCGGTGGAAGCATAATTTTAAGTTTTATAACGAATGATATATTATCGAGTAAAATATGTAAGTTATGAGAAGCTTGAAAACGTGAGAGGTGTTCAGGAGCGAAATTATTTGTGCCTGAATCAGTTGTGTATTTTTTTTTTATTTGTTGTGAGTTTTTTTCAAAATTGCTCTACATAATAAGGTTTTATCGGTATAGTATCTGCTTGGTAAAACTGGTATAGTTCATAGTATTTTCAGGCTTAAAATTCGATCTAATGAATCTTTCCTTCTCGGCTTTTGGGTAGGAAAATGTTAGCGATTATTTCACTTTTAGTGCGCATAATATAAGAAAGTAAGGTTTCTTAGATCCAGAAGTAATGAACAATTAATTGGGAGTTGAACCGGAATTAGCGATCTCGCCTTTGAAATATGGGTGTTTGCATTTGGCTTTTTTAATTAAGTATAGAAAGATAAAATAGCTCTTTGAATTAAGAATTCTCAACAAATTTAGCTCTTTAAATAAAGTATCGCTTGTTATTTAACTTTTGAAAGGAACTTTTAAGGAACCTCAATGCGTTACGAAACCGAAATTTTTTCAATCGTTTTTTCTTGAGAATTGCCATTGTATAGCTTCAGCAGACTCCTCAGTAAATCAGCAGAGATAACCTTAGGCGAAGAAGTAGGACTCTTAGGTTTCTCTTTAGCTCAGCAAATATACTCGTTAAATGAAGATTAGAACCACGAATAGTGATCATTTTGATCTGAGGATCCACTTCCACAGAGTACTAATTATTACACATTCACAAAGCTCTAATTATATCCACATTCACTGGAAGATTAGACTAGATACAATTCACTTTACCTCATATTTTTCAAATGCTTTTTTAGTTTGTATTGATTTCACGCATCAAGCCAGCCGTGTTGGCTTCAGTGAAATGCGGTTTACTTGTGAAGAGTGGTGCTTTAGTCTCTTTTTCATTATTTCTTAAGGATATTTATATATACATTACTTAAAATGAACGTGGATTCAAATCATGCGAGTCTCAAGTTAATCTTAGCAAATGGAATATAATACAATTGCCTCAATTACATAGCAACTCAACATGTTTAGTCGCTGTTTCGAGTCAGAGAATACAGTATCAAGAAAACAATTTAATTAATTTTTTGATTCTGAAGCTCCAGATCTTTCTATTAAATTAATTACGCATTGGTTCTATATAAGTTACTTGAGACTGTGATTCGGAGGTACTGGCGTGAGTTTTTTGATTAAGTTAATTCTTCCAAACAGAGAAAAGGAATGTTAGAAAACCTTCTCAGGACAGTCCTAGGTAGTTCAGGGCCTTTGTTACAATATTTGCGAACACAGCGACGGTCATGTGTGTCTGACTAACTTTTTAATCATTGCATTAGATTTGATGCAAGGAGAGTGTTAGCTCAAAGACCTGACAAGACCGTTTCAGTGCACGCCCAATGTATTCAGTCATCATTCTCTTCCAGAATTTTCATGTTGGTGCAGGAGTCTAAGGCTTTTTGTAAATTGAAAAATTATTATAATAATTATTCAAGAGGTCTTCCTTTAAATACGCTTTGGCTTTTAATACTTTCGTTAAACTCGAGGACGCTATAATTTAAAAACTCTAATTTTTGCTCGCAATTTGACAGTTTACGAAAAAATTGAATAGTGCGTTTTCTAATTAGTTGAGAATAGAGCGAAGGTCTCGTTTTAAAATGTAGTAGTAGTGCAAAGTTAGAGAAATACAGGACAAAGTAGAGCTTCGAAGAATTTAAAACAAATGTTAAGATGATCACTATTGCCAGCTAAAACGGCAATTGAAAATTTGAGGAAAGTTTCAATTGGCATACCTAAGCAATCATACTTGTGTAGTATTCATTCGTCGCAATTGAAATACATGATTCGGGAAATGAGGATTTTGTGCATTCTGTAAGCTATAACGACATTAAGTGCGTTATCAAGTCTCCAAAGAGTTATTTGTAGATAGTCAGTAAGCAGAAGGATTGATTCGGGGAGAGTCTGCTGATTGGTGCGTTGTATGGGAAGAAGAGTTTCTTTTTTTGTAGAATATCTGAGATTTTCAAGTTTGGGGCTTTTGTATGAATTACTGAGATCTCATTCGGGCATTGATTTTTGGTTCCAGCAGCAAACAATACAGCTGATAAGAAAAGGAGTGAACAAGCTGATGGCCGTTCCAATCAATAGTATTATGCAAGGATGATGAGCTGGTTGATGACTAACTCGCATCGAAATTCACAGATCCATGACTACATTACTCAACAACTACGCATCTCGTCATTTTGGGATTTTTGGGGATATATTTTGTTTGTTGGAAACCCATCTTCGAGAAGCCACATAATTTTGAATTACCACGCCTTTGATTTCGAATTCAATGTTTATTCAATTCGAAAGGGCAAAGGATTCTGGGAAGAGCTTTGAAGACCAATAATTGAACTCTAAATGTTTTTGTTGAGTGTCATGGAAAGCATCATTTTCTGCATGTATCCCCATGTGATCTGTTAAGGACTATTCCAGAAACTCCACATAGAAGAAGTATGAAAAAGAAGGTTAGCCTCTACAAACGGTTCACCATCTGTGAGTAGTATGAGTAGTAACAGCACACTCAAAAACCTTCAGAGTCTAATTTCAGACATTGGATCAAGTTGCTCATCCTATGATTTCTTGTTGGGTGCTGAAGATCAGCCATCCAAATACCTCATTTCATGAATAGCAGAAAATAGAAATCTCGTATTTGGGAGAATGTGAATGGATATATAGAAGATCATCTTTTCATTTTTTTTTTCTCTCTCTAACTGAAAAGCTCAGCCAGTACGATTCTTTCAAAAGTATGTTTCTAAGTACGCTCCTAGTGTAGACCACATAAGGCAACATTTCAATTCTACCAATTTTCCATATCATTTTTGCTAACTCTGAAAGAATTCATTGGAAAAGTTATTTACCCATGACGCGGGAATCTTATGAAATGTAACCTCGCGTATCATAATTGAGAGCGCCTTTAAAACGGATGACTCTAGCTCGATTACATTATATTTGAAGATTGCTTTCTTAAGAATATTTAACGGACCATTTGGAGCAAATTTCCCGATCCTCCCAAATTATTCTTCTTTCATAACGCGAAATACACTCGAGCAGTAATTTCCCGAGTCGAAAGTGCTACATTGAAAAAAAGAGAAGGCACAAGACTTCATTTCTGGTGTAATCTCAATTAATTCTCATAGGGATCTCATAATTGAAAATTTTTCAGTATCGTATCGAAAGGCTTCTCTATAAGTATTTTAACCTAACAAAAATTTTTAATCAAAGCACTCTCAATTCAATCTTATGAATGAGAAAATAGAACGCTTTCTAAATTAATTTAACGTAGTATGGGTTTTTTGATTTCAAATTGAGAAAGCTTGTCTTTATAAATAATCGAAGCCCCTGCATGCGGTGAATCATAAGGGATACGCTATGATATTCGATTCAAAAGGAGATAAAATCGAAGCTTTAAAATTAGCAATGGTCATGGATTTCGGGAATTTCTATTTGAAAGATAAAATTAAGAAATCAAATGGTGCATTTGAGAGAAAACCCCAGGATTCATGGAGAGAGCATTTTCGATTTACAGGTAAAATTGAGGAAAATTAATAGATAATTATTGAATCATCTTACCTCTTTTAAGGTAATAGATGACTGATGCCATCTATATCGATTGGGGCTTCAAAGGGGAATTCTCTGTGCGGGAAATAATTGGCCAGAGAACTTAGTGTCTCTTTTTTGGACAAATATTGCGGACAACGGCATAAAGTGTCAATAATGACCAGTTTAGTTGAAAATGTGAAACCTTATTCATTTTCAAAAGCGATCCTTTCACAAGTATTTGAAATAAGACTATCAGTCGGCATTTTCTTGTTAAACCACGCGCTTATCAATCTGAAATTTGCAAAGAGAATCTGTTTACCTCATTGAACTCACAATAAAGTTTCAGAGGTAGGACAGCTCAAAAAGGATCACTTTCATCAGCAACCGAAAGAATTTCTTAAACGTCAACATGCTTTTGGCGAGGCCGGGAAAAAATCGAATCTTTTTACTCATGCACTCAAAGCATTAAATTTATTTCCCAATCCTCAAGCGATAAAATGAGTCAATTGGTTGCTTAAATGGGTTGCTGCAAAAGTTCCGCCTCAAATAAGCCATTTGCCGCCCCGGTCAAAACAGGTATCACATCACATTCATAATTCTCCCTTATTTTACCATTACCACAGTAATTCGGCCAAAACAAGCTACCGTAAATAATGAGCCGACGAAATATCGTCTGAGCGACGACACTGAAGCAAGCCGCGAGCATTTTGACAAAGAGAAACAAAGACTAGAAAAAATACTTAATTTCGAATATGAAGTACTCGATGTCCTTGGCAAAGGTACCAAAAACCATAGAAATCAGCTTAATAGTCCTATTTGGAGGTTCTTGTGCTATCGTTTATAAGGCAAGGTACAAAAAGACTCACGAAATCAGAGCGTTGAAGTGCTCAGATTCGAAAAAGCCTCCAGAAAAGAAGGCTCAGTCCGAAAAACTATTGGAGAATGAGGGTCAACTGCTTTCGCGGCTGTCGAACGATCGCATCGTTAAACTATTTGAGACAATATCAACTCCGGATGAAAGAATCTTAATCATGGAGTATTGTGAGGGCGGCAGGCTGTTTGACGCTCTAAAAAAATCAAAAGCGCTTGTAAACGAGCGAATCGTCTGTTCTCTCATGGAGCAGCTGCTGGAAGGCGTCGCGTACCTCCATAGCAAACGCATCATTCATCGGGACCTTAAAATGGAAAATATATTGCTGGAGACCGACAATTTAGAGGTTGGGTTGATCAAACTCATCGACTTTGGAATTTCGGTTGAAATGACTGACCAAGGAAAATTGAACAAGGTGGTCGGTTCCTCTTCTTATATGGCGCCAGAGCTTGTGAGAGGACGCTATGACGAGAAGATAGACGAATGGGCTTGCGGGATGATCATGTACATCCTTCTCACAGGTTTAATGCCTTACAAGAGTAAAGACTTCGCCCAAACGAGGGAGTTAATCCTGACAAAGGAGATCAACTTCGACGAATCTGCTTTATCTTCTTTATCGCCTGAAGGCAAAAAGGTTATGAAACAACTGCTTGAACGCGATTCGGAGAAGAGAATCTCTGCCAGAGACGTGCTAGAATCGAAATGGATTAAAAACAACCAAGTTAGCAGAATTAACAGCCTTGATGAGCTGAGGTTGCGTAGCATCGATGGAGTAGACTTTGATGATAGTGAGTTGCGGGCTCTTTTGGAGATTTTGATGATTGGTGTATTCTGTAAGAAAATTGAAGACAGGAAGGAAGTCAGTGCTATTTTCCGTAAAATTGATCGGAAAAGCCAACAGGAAATCAGTGTTGGAGACCTAGTCATTGGAATAATTGGAAAGGCAGTGGAGGAGAGGATGATAAGATTGCGTGAATTAAAGCTTATTGTGGAGGACGAGAGGATTTTCATCGAAAGGAGGGTACTTCTTAATTTGATTTGCAAGTTGGCGTTTGGTGATGATATTCAGATGAAAGGCGTTCTCTTAGGGTACATACATGCCAAGGAATACCAAAAAGATCTGGATTCATATCTTGATCATATGCTGGCTAAATTCGAGATTAATAAACAGAAGTTTCACAGGTATTTCAGTTCGAAAGAGAAATTGTCTTTGGATATGTTTTATGATATTCAATTAGGGTTCTTCGTACAATGAAACGTGAAAATTCCATTTTGTGGTATTTTTCGTATTTTAACGTAAATGCTTGGATTTGTTTGTTCGTTTGTTTGTGTTGATTTGGCTGGTATTCAATAAATATATGAAAAAAACTCTTTTGCTAATTCTTAACATTGTGTGAAGTTCTGTCTACTCTTGATTCATGCTTTAGGAAGTGACAATGGATTTCGAAAATGAAGGAACGCTATGAATGAATTATGAATGAAGCAAATCAACATCATGAATAGCAATTTCTTGATCTCAGTAGAAGAATGGACTACTTATTAGCAAAAATATCCTTTTAGAAGAGACTGGCTAATAGCGATAATTTAGCTTTTGTGACATGATAAGAATAGGACGCTTCATGTATGCCGCATAAGGTCCTATTCCTTAATTAATTCCAATGCTTTAAAACTCTAAAAGTAGGCTAATTTGAGAACCTTTTGGCACCCGAGTATATTCACTATCTCCATTCTTTCTATGCGGATAAAGCTAGTCTCTGGCCAGGTCATAAAAACTCAGCTGAGAATATCTTATTAGTTCGAGGCTCCTTCTTTCAATCTAGCATGCTAGAGCAAATCATTAGAAATCATCAGTCCATACAAGATTAAATTGGAACGTGTATGAAAAAAGCCACGAAGCTAGTGTTGTCACAAATTTCTTAGCTTATTGCTAATAAAACCTTCCTCATTAAGGCTCTTTCATTCTCTACTTTGAAGCTCATCGATATATAGTTAGTCGCGACTATTTAGTTAAATTATTAATAATCAAAAACCTTGCTGATTTCTCTAAGAGTAGCGTGCATCCCAAATAAAAAATTATTGTGGTATGGTAATGTTTTCAATTTTTATTGGGATTCAATATATTACTGTCGATTATTATGTAAAGTTATTTTGAAGGCGCCTAAAGCTTATAAAAACTTCTCAATTTAATTTGTGAACCAAACTCAAAGAAATGCTTTACTGAGTGAATTAATTCATCAGTGCTCCTGATATTCCATTAGCAGTTCAGTGCTAATGAAAAGTTTCTATTACTTCTCATCAACTTCCTTTATTTTGTTCCCAATCACATAGAATTTTATAATCGATTGCAAAAAACCTCAATTAAAATTCTCGTCAATCACTAATGCAATCTGGAAGTTTCCACAAGGAAACAAAGCAAATATGGCGCTCTAAAGTTTTTCCCTTGAGAGCGAACCCTCATGAATATATTTCGGAATTCGATAGGAACAAAAAGACTCTTGTTTTGGATCTTGATCAGACTTTGGTGTACCTCACTCTTGTTACTCCAACCAAAGGAACAGAATTCACAACCATTACGGACGAAGGGAAACTCTTGAGTTATGCGATCGAGCGGCCCGGTCTCCATAGATTTATAAAGGAAATGAGCGTTTTGTTTAATATTTGTATTTATACTTCAATGAAGATGCACCATGCGATAAAGACCGTCGAAGCGGCCGGTTTGGCTCCATACATCTTTGATGTGTATGCGTGTGCTGAATGCGTGAAGATAGCCGAAAATAATTATATGAAGTCATTGTTGAAGCTGGGCTTTGATTTATCAAGCACGATTTTCATGGATGACTCACCTTATCAGATTAGCAGCCAGCCTCTCAATGCAATATTGGTTCAGCCATTTAAAGGCGACAGGGGTGATAGCTGTTTTGCTCTCTTGGCACCATTTCTAAGATACATCGTTACGCTTTCTGACGTCAGGTCGGTCACAGAAAAACTTTATGCTTATTTTGAGAGGGAGATACAGAAGCAAGATAAACAGCTCGAGTTACAGAAACAGAAGAGAAGTTCAAAGAACGCTCTACCTGAGATAGTCGAAGAGGTCGAGGAAGAGAACACGTCTGTAATGAAAAAGAGGGGAATATTATCGAATGAAAGTAAGCAGCAGAGAAGTGATACTTCGATGATGGTCTACGAGTTTGACTCGAACTCAACATCAGCGTCAAGCTCAGAGTCAAGGGGGCGATGCACAGTACAGTGCTCTCAGATCCAAAATTTAAAAGTTTCCTGTCTCCGATTGAAATTCTGAAAGCTCCAACCCTAAAATCCAGCAAACATCTGTTTGCTTACTAAATGAGAGACGTATTACAGTTGTATCCAGCGAATTACATAGCGATGGTGTGAGTACACGTGATCTTGCAGGCGACTTTTCATGTGAGGCTTCGCTGGTCGGTGGTACATGAATCGAAATAATAATCTTTTCTTGAATAAATCTTTCAACAGTTCTTGTTCTTTTTCGTTTACCGTTGTGGTTATCTTACAATTCTCAATGTATCTTAATACTTCATAATTATATTGGTTTAAATGAGTTGTGCAAAATTTGAAAAATGAATCAGAATAATATCTGAATTAATAATTCCCGAAGTGTGTTAAAGCAAAAACTTCAACTTTCGATGCTTGAGGTGGCTGCACCATGAAAACTGAATATCTAGGTATGACACTCTCTGTATTGAATTTTTGCGCAGTGTGGCATCTCTTTCAATGTACCCACAACAATTGATAACTCAGCTGGAAAGTTAATATTCCTGAGCCTTGTGATTACTACCTATTCGCATTCAACACGCAAATTGTTAGAAGAATCATTAAAATTAGTTGAATGTGATACACCATTTTATGTAGAAGCTCAGAAAATTGATACAATTTTTCTTAGAAGATTCTTAATACCGAAGCTTCAAATGCATCAAAAGTCAGAGAACGAGAATTCCATTACTATTTAAGCTCAGGAAAGTTCCTTTTATTCTGAGAATCAACTAAAGCACAGAATACATTAAAGTTGTTAATTTTTTCCATTTCTTTAACTTTCTAAAATTAAAAGCTTCGTGCAACAATCAGCGACATATTAAACTTATCAGTCCACTCCTGATTTCTTTAGTGCGCTATGCTTCTCGAGGGAAAATATGGCAATTTTGCCAGTTTTTCGCGATTTCTCTGCTTCATTTTTTCCAACAAAAGTTATTTTGAAGTTCTTGATTAATTAAAAACACCAGAGAGTTTCCAATGGTACAAGAACAATTTTTTGCGGAATACTGATTAAAACCAAAAACCTTTTCTTTGCAGTATTCTTCATAGATGCTCCCATAATCAATAGTGATTACATTGAAAATACCCTTTCGACAATCTCTTAGATATAAGGTTTCTGGCACAGTAAATTTTGAAGCTCTAACTCATTGAAAATGAAGTTGGTAAATCAATGAATCAGACTGCGTTAAAGAACCGAGCTGGAAGCTGTGGATCCAATTTCCTTGGACAGGCGATTTTACTCCGAGTTCTAAAATCGTGGTTTATTTTAAGGCTGTACATACGCCGGAAATTGAAGGCTGAACTTGGCCTTTTTTTTCGCTCCAAACCATTATAGAATAAGCTGAAGCTGTAGCTGGATTTGAAAAATCATATGTGGCAATCCCTAGTCTAAATTACCAATTCCCAAATAAGGAATTACGCAGTCAGAAATCCAGAAATTAATTAATCATTCTCAGAACCTTTATTTCACCGAAAATTTTACGAACTACTGAAATTTAATTTGCGCATCTGATACAAGCTTATACACCCACTTTTAGGCCTTCACGTATAATTACTAAAACCTTCTTTGAATCATGACTTTCAATGTTTCTTTCATTTTTATTGCGAATAAGATCACTTATGTCCTTGATATGAAGGCTTTGAGAATAAACTTTCAGCTACAGCTCTCGTGTTTGTTGTAGAAAGCTGCGTACTTTGAATCAGACTCTCTCTATTCTTTTCGCTTCTTCGGCTCTATCGCGCCTCCTACGGTTGGGAACCGCAACTATTCCTCGAATTCTTTGAATTTGAAAGAATGAAACTTAATTTTATTTCAAATCTTAAATATTCGGGTATAGATTCAGAAGAAGCCGGAACAAAAACATCGAAAGTATTCCTATTTCTAAACGCTATACGATAAAGCATAATCCTATCAATTTCAGGCTCCTGTCGACTCGTGTCAACTTATACGCCCTGCTGCCCGTCTGATTGATTCTCTTTCATGTGGGAATACGGACGTCGGATTTTCCGCGCTCTATTTAGCTTAATTAGTGTTTAGAATTTCATTTTGTTTAGAACACATTGGCAATCAGAGAAGTTCGGCGAATTTCTTACAGCGTAATTAAAATAATTAAAATTTATTTCAGGAAAATTGTGAGTTAAGTTCAAAGCATTCAGCTGAAATTAAATCGTCAGTATTCTTTATTATTCCAAGATACTTCCAGTTCGGTGCTGATGAATAATTATAGTTCCTATAACTCTTAATTCTCCTTCTGATAATAATCATATTCGATAACCTGAATTAAGGTTCAGCCAAAACACAGATGAAATTCTCCTCGCCTTGTCAAGAAACAAGCCAACCAATAACCCCTCAGATCCCTCTCAGGGTCAATCCAGATAAATTCCAAATGAGTTTCGATGAGAATAAGAAAACTCTTGTTTTGGATCTCGATAAAACTCTGGTGTATCTCACTCTCAAGCCTCCAACCAAAGGACTGGAATACTCTACAATTCTTGATGAGGAAGGAAGGTTGCAGAGTTACGCTATCAAGCGCCCTGGGCTCGATGGGTTTATCAAGGAAATGAGCAGCTTGTTCAACATCTGTATTTTTACTTCAATGAAAATGAAACATGCGATGAAGGCTGTGAAATCAATCGGGTTAGCTCCATATATCTTCGAGGTTTATTCCCGTGACGAATGCGTGAGAGTCTCTGAAAGCATATACATGAAGTCGCTGTTAAATCTAGGCTTTGATCTCTCAACCACCATTTTCATGGATGATGCTCCTCATCACATGAGGAGCCAGCCTCTCAATGGAATATTGGTGCATCCGTTCAAAGGAGAGAAGGATGATAATTGCTTTGGTCTCTTGGCCCCATTTCTCAGATACATTATGACGCTCTCTGATGTGAGACCAGTTACTGAGAAACTCTACGCGTTTTTTGAAACTGAGGCAAAGGCACAAGAAAAAATGCTGAAGCAGAAGAAGGAAAAAGCCAGTCCAAAAAACACAATGCCATTGATTGCGGAGGAGCAAACAGAAGAAGATGAAGGCTTTCAGAGAGATTATGACATGACAAAAAGAAAGAAGAGCTCAAGTGCAAATGCGTCTATGGTCAAACAAAACTCTTGGAAGAGTTCAGATTTTTATGAGTCAAAGTCAACAGGCGCTTCGATGTCTTTGTCACGAGGCTCTTCGGTGACTTTTTTCTCAGACCAAGAATCAGAAAGTGCTATGTCTGCGCTTGAACTCTCAAAAATCTCGTCTGATAAAAAAGACAAGCAAGTGAGTGTTCTTTAAATAAATTGTGTATGGACAATTTTCAATTAAGTTATGTACAGTGCTTGTAGAAAGCAGATGTAATTTATGTTTTAGGTTATATAGTAAACTATTTCTTGAACAAATTTTTTTGTGAAGAATCCAATCACCCTAAACGAGTCTTCTTAAGTTTAAGCAAGGTTTCCAGATATTGCAAAATAAATTAGAAGGAGATATCACTTAATGTATGGTTAAGAGCTGAAAAGAGGAGAATTTCAATGGTTTGTCTCTGGATTCGAAAAGCTTGATAGACAAAACTGCATAACTTCGCAATAGACAAGGAAGACAGGTAACAGGTGCAATATATCGTAAGTATGTTTTTGAATATTAGTAATCATTCTACGTCATCATAATCTAAATTTTCAATTATTATTAGGAGCAATGAAAATGAACATATTTGAAATTCTGATGAAAAGCTCCTTCTGGCAGTTGGTCTTCTTATTCAGATAATCAGGCTTATCAAAGAGCAAACTGATAGAAGCATAACGACAAAAAAGCGGCCCTCAATTTAATTTTCAGATTTCAGTTTGGTATTACCACCAAAACACGGTCCGTGAATGATTCTCTAAAGATTGATTGCATAATTCAGGGTATTATTCAAAGTTGTGACTTGAAATATGTCTAATAACTCCTTAAGTGATTAAAGACGAGGATTCCCATAAGATTTTTTTAGATTTAATGTAATCTTATTATTCTTTATGTAGGAACCAGACCCTCACGACTTATTAGGAGACAGGATTCTCAGGTGATTGAAATTTGTTTCAATTTTATGATTTTGTTAGTGAGAGAGTCCTTGCGTTTATGATACTGAGTATAAAACGCTCGAATCCATATTAAGACTGCAAATCTGTATTTATAAGACAATGAAAACAGACACACGTTTGTGAGCCTCAATTTTTCAACAACAAAAAAAATGCTCTCTGGAAAATTCAAACGAAAATAAATATTTCGGTGCATCACAAACTGATTAAACAGAAAAAATTCAATGGATTTTTTCTGAATCATTGCTCAACTCAAACATTTTTTGTTTTCCTCCAATGCTCTTCATGAGAGCCACCAGTGCCCCAAATCATCAAGCAGAAAGAACTACGCTGTTTGAATTCTAGCATCATTCCAAGACTTTTTTCATCATTATTGAAATTTTCACATGATTTTCATTAAGACCCGCTCTAGAAACATGACTAGATCCACTGGCTGAGCTCCGCTTTCTTTGGAAATCACACATTAAAGCCACCTTTAAATTTCTTCTTCTGCTCATCAATCTCGTTCTTCATACCCAATTTAAAAAGGATACCTGACCTCAAGCCTTACAAACCTCTTTGGCATAATCGCTGAGACATAACACTAAGCTTTTTCTGGATTTGGGAAATCTTTTATCATTCCATACCTAGCCGAATTGTTCCCAAATGAAGAATTTTACCGCATGAAATCTAATTAAGAAATCATCAAAAGCTTTTTAAGAAATATTTTACGAACCTCTTAGAAATATTTTACGTAAATAGCAGTTCCGTAGTAAAAAGATCAGAAATGACTCTTTTAAGGTGCTGTAAAAGAGCTCTGTTGGATCTGCCAAAATCTTCGCGCACCTCCCGAATCAATTAATGATAAGAATCGCTTTATACCCCCTTAGTTTGTGATATAGTAAAGTTTTCATGTCAGACAGTTCACATCTGTCTCTTCCGTTGGACTTATGGGCCTAATTGCACTTTGACTTATTAGGGGAATTGAATATTATCCGATTTCTTTTGAATTAGAAAGGATATCGCTTAATTGATGCTCTTTCCGAATTTGTAACAAAATTCTGGTGTCGGTCCAAAAGAAAAGTAGAAATATGAGCTGTTTCGAGGAAATCATACAGTGGACAAGAAATAAGCTTCTTAACTCTTGGGCCTAGCTTCGATGTGGTTTTGCATTTCAGATAACTTCAATTCTGAGGGAATCAGGACATTAATTTTTATCGTCCTAGTTTTAATTTGTTAAAACTAACAATTTCACGTCCAAAAAAATACAGTGACAATTACCGGCATTTTATCAATTCTAAAAAATACTTTAAACTTATTAGAAGATAGTTAATTGATATTAAAAATTCCGAATGAATTCAACGAATCAAGATCGGAACAATTAAATTGCCGGATTATAAACTTCGAAAATACTACAGATCCAGTGATGGTTAACAATTTTGCACCTCTCTTATAGATCTTAAATCCAATCAGGAATTTCTTTAAATGATAATTTCTTTTGATAATTTACTTAATTGTCAACGCAAATGGAATCCTCTCCGTCTTCGAAACAAACAAACCAACAAAAAGACTCTGGGTCGGCCCCTCTCATTGTCAACCAGGATAAATACATTACCAAGTTCGATGAGAATAAGAAGACTCTTGTGTTGGACCTTGACAAGACTCTGGTGTACCTCACTCTGGAGGCTCCACCCAAAGGGTCAGACTACTCTACAGTTTTTGATGAGGAAGGAAAATTCCGGAGATATGCAATCAAACGGCCTGGTCTAGAGAGATTCATCAAAGAAATGCGCACCTTTTTCAATATTTGCATTGTTACTTCCATGCCAATGAA
>ENA-UOTZ01000969-UOTZ01000969.1-compost-metagenome-genome-assembly--contig:-NODE-969-length-22075-cov-7.047732_pt1 | contig 22075 bp, 10 predicted proteins | sample MGYA00238144_ERZ746983 | MGnify/ENA primary metagenome ERZ746983 (study PRJEB28759, sample SAMN06268863) | compost metagenome | isolation source: single cell | place: USA: California, Emeryville, Joint... | reverse complement strand
CAGAACTAATAGTCATATCAGCGGGATTTGATGCCGGCAGAGAAGATCCACTTGGAGGTCTGGACGTCACTCAAGACGGTTGTGCGTATATGCTTGCTAAGTTGCAAGAAATCCAGTCGAAGCTGGTGCTTTGTTTAGAAGGTGGCTATAATCTTCAAAGTCTTTCACTCTCATCTGAAGCGTGTGTTAGAGTTCTTCTTGGAGAAAACTTTCCATTAGAAGGTTCGGAGAGGAAGTTAGATCTTGAGGGAATGAAATGTACGCTGGTTCCCAATCAGATTGTCTTGGACTTAGCAAAATGCGCAAGGGAATATTTTGGGCCTTATTGACCTCAATTAGAAACGGAGGAGTTATTGAAATACGACCAGTTAATCGAGAAAAAGAGGCTTTCTAATCAAAATTAACTAAGATATCATGAATGATTGATTGTACAATATATGTTGTGATATGAGTTTAGAGCAACATAATTTAATAGATCAAATCTGTTCAGAAACTCTTGTTGTCTTCTTTTCTATTGAACTGAGAAGCCATTTTGAAGAGAGCTGATTTGTTGTGACTTTACAAAATATCTAGAAACGATCTCTTATAACGAGAACTAGAGTGATCTTTCCCCTTTATGATATTATTATTTGACCAAATCGATTTCCTTTTTCGGCAGCTCATGATTGTTGATATTTATCAGCAGATTACGCGCACTGACCGTATTGCTATATATTACAGAAATGGAGCAAGTAGAAACGAGCTGCTCATTGGAAAATGATACTGTGAGCAACTATTTCGAGATGATAGTATAAAGTAATTAAAGTAATTGAAGAAGAAGTGGTATAGATGAGCTTTATTGCTTGCTTCGACGCTGAAAGTGTCGAATCCAGACTTGTTATTACCTTCTGAAGCAAGAGTCCACTATCATCCTGGGCCCTTTCGATATGATCTCACAGTAATTCTCCGAGCATTAGGTTTCGTCACTAAAGGTTCATAAAGTAAACACTCAGAAGTTTTATCTAAGAGTACTTTGCTAGCTTCTTATTTAGTAGCATCTGGTTCCCTTCTACGAAAGGATAAAAACTAAGAGATACTATATTATAGTCCTAATTTCATTGTATATTTAGATTGAAGTTCAAATAAATTATAATTTATCTTAGAAGTCAGAAATCAAACACGCATTTTGAATACATCTCAATTTGAATCCTACATATGCTGGCAAAGTCCAAAATAGTTTCTAAAAAATGTTCAAAGTAACGGTATATTTGCAACTTACTGATGCTAGAAGAAGATTAATCCGTTGTAAAAGTCAAAAAATGTGAAAAGAACTCATTTACTTTTTTCCAATTCTACCTTTTTAATACAGCGTAAATCGGAAAAAAGGTATTTAAAAGTTCTCACAAAAGCTCTCTCTAACACTAGTGAAGAATTTTTAAAAATTAACAATCTTACATTCACTCAACTACAAATCAAATAAGAGACTTTTATTTCAAATCACATAAGCATTCTTATCATGTATCACTTGGGTAGACAGAAAGTCTTCCCTGTTCCTGCTTTAAACTATTATTTCTCTTACTATTTGAAGGCGCTACAATTTTTTACCTTAGACAATTATCTAACAACAGTACCATATTGTCTTAATGGCCTATTTCGTTCATTTTCAGTGGTAAACTCTTTTGGATTGCTTTTCTTCATTTATATGTTTTTGGGAATTTTCAAATGGTAGTCATTTATTTTATTTTTAGGCAATAGCTACTATAAATGTTTGTTCTGCTAAAGTTTTGAAAGAATTTGTTATTGTTCAGACAGCAAAAGATATTTATTTCAAGTATTCCTTATCGATTACTTTTTCTATTCGCTCTGTCTTTATCACTCGAAGAGGTTCGCAGAAGCTAACACCTCTGGATAAGTTTATTAACGTGCCATAAGCCAGCATAGGTCCTGCCATTCTTGTGAGTATACGATCCTCTTCCATGAACAACATCGTTCAAGAAGTTTCCAACAAACACGTCTCCATTAGTCATCAATAAGGTACCCATTCCCTTCTTCATTCCTTTATGGAAAGTTCCCTCGAATTTCAACCAACCTCCTCGAAGCCTTGAGAAATCAGCGCCATCAAACTCATCAAGTTTTTTTAGTTCTGTGTTATACAGAGTTCCTTGGCCATGAAAAGCGCTATTTTCCCACTCTCCCTCATAGATCTTACGACGATCCTCAACCCACAAAACGCCATATCCAGCCATCTGATCGTTTTCCCAATTTCCATCGTAAATATAGCCTTCTTTGAAGTAATAGCGGCCTCTTCCATGCTTCTTTCCTAGCATTTTCTCACCTTCGTAACGGGTGCCATCAGCGTAAGTCTCTTCGACTAGTTGATAAGAAAGGAAGTCAACCGAAGGCACAACTTTGTTGGTGAGTTCATTTTCTTGTTTTGTGAAACAGATGCTTTTTTTTAGTTCTGATGCTTGATCTGCGGTGACGCCATTAACTCCATGAGCTCCGGCGACTTGAGAAGTAAAGAAATTTGTTCCTGAGTGAGATAGCTTGAGGTGGTGACTCGTTACGAGACCAACTTCATTCTGGCCCTCAGCTCCAGCATGCGCAGCGTCATATTCCACTCTTTTTTGGAACAAAGCTCCTCTTTCGAATTTGCTGGTTCCAGCATCGACTAAATTAGAGCTTGAAACCACTTTCCTGAGTTTCTCATTGGGGCTGTGAACTTTCTCAGGGGACTTTCTGAATGTGGATTGCTGGCTAACAACACCTTCCTTTATTATCACGGACTCTTTCTGTGAAACTCCTATCTCACGTTAGCATACCCCTCAAGTTATTTCCTTACCTGAAAGTTTTAGCTTGGAAGGCGAATTACTCATCCGACGGACCTGCAAATACTGCTGGTCAAGGTAAGACGTTGGAATTTCTTTAAGCTTTTGGATTTTCTCAGTCGATTTGAGAAGCTCGACCGCTCGGATCCCTGTTTTTATTTTCTCTGGTGTACCGGCCGATACAGGGGAGATAACTCCGATTTTGTACGGGCTTTGATCAGTTTCAGTCCTGATGCCTGTGGCTAATGGAGATACTTGTTAAAGGGAAATTTAACAAATAACATTTGGTCATACTTGCTGATGACAGATATTTATTTTGAGTAGTGTCCGAATTTGTTTGCACGACTGGCTGAGGGTCAGAAGAGCCAAAATATTTCGTTAAGTAGTTCAAATTCGAGGCAGCTTTGTTAGGCTGCTGCTGGCCAGGAATTAGCTGGGTTTGGACACCTACTCATTATTCAATATAAGAGAGCAATATATAGTAGAAACTACCTGAAGGCTCTCTTGATTTATAAGGAAGATAAGGGTTTTTTGAGGTTTCTCCGTTGCCTGTCGGAGCTTGCTGCTTACCATTAGCATCAGTTTTTTGAGAATTGGTTTGGATTCCATTTGTAGAAGTAAATGGTTGGTAGGTCTTATACTTGTTAACAGGAGAAGTCGCCTCTTGAGTGGACGTAATATTGGAGCGAGAATATCCATTGGTGGTCGCAGAAGGATCTTTCGCTGTATACTGGGTTTGTGCAACGGTTCCAGCTCTTTGATATTGTCGTCCTTGGGTGTTAGATGTCGGGGTATTACCTGAGACTTTTATATCAACCACTGCACCGTTATCTGGAGAAAAATGTGAGATTACAGAACGAAAAACAGATTTTTACTCGCAGTGTTAGTGTTGTATGACACTTGAGCTGTTAGTTGACCTGGATACAAGATTGGCGCAGTAGCTCTTCTGTATTCATAACCGGAAGGGGTCCGTGTGGAAGCTGGTTGGTATTGTGCGTAGGGCTTGGTATCGATCATAATTTAAGACCTATTCTGACTGAGAAATGAATTTATTTTTTATTGTTTAAATAGAGCATTTAATTTTATCAAGATTCTCATGTTTTTGAGAAGCATAAAAGAAGGGATCATTCATTATTGCTCTACTGATTTATGGAGTCGGGCCTGTGGTTAAAAATAAAATTCAGTAGCCATTTGTTTCGAAAACTTAATTGCCACTTCTGAAATCGACTGAATTAAAAATTGAGTAAGAAACACGTTCTTACTGATCGACAGTTAAATTCCTCTCAGGTTAATGGATTTTTTCTCCACTTCTTTGATGCTCTGGCTATTAGGAAATTGTTACCTTCCTAATTTCAATTGAAAATTCATTATCTTATTGCCTGTAGTTTTTATGCACAGTGATGCAATTAACTTGATTTCATTAGGAAAAGTATCCTACTAGCTGATTTCCCTATTAATGATAATCGAAAATAGCTATTTTGTACTTGATAATCGCCTATGATTGCTATTCTAAGAAGTTTTCTTAAAATGCTCATGCCTAGCTAACACAAATGGTATCTTTTTATTTTTAAAGGTCAGCTCTGTAGAATACCCTAGTTTTCGAGTTCTTCTTGTGAGAATAATTAGCAAGGAGACAAGGGTTTTTTCTATCGATCCAAAGTATCAAAAACTTTATTTTTACTACTATGGATTTTTTGGCGTTTTAAAGTAATGCAGCAAAAATAAAATAAATTTATTTGTTAAAATACATCACTGATATCAAGGTTAGTAGTACTGAATAGATTCGAAACAATATAATACAGCAAAAAGAACGCAATGGCTTGGAGACCTAGAGACACTGCGAAATTCACCCTGAGGGACTTCAAAGGACGAATTTCATTTCCAATTTTCCTAAAAGCTTCAGTTTTTCGCCAAATCAGAGTTACCAACACAAGCAAGATCAAATCCGCAGCCAGCTCAACACCATTCCAACCAATTATCGTTGCAGTCTGACTCCATGACAAACGACTAAAGAAATGGTCTTTTTGAATAACTTTCATTCCAATCATTGACACCAGGACGGCGATCAGATCAACTATATCAATAATTTGCAGCAGATAAAATTTGAGATATAGCTGTCGGTACTTCGAGTCATCAGACCTTTTTGTTTTTTCTTCTAATTCCTTCATTCTTTCAAATATACTTTTTCCTACCGCTTTTGAAAATCTTTTCTTAGTTCTCATCCTTTGATTCCCTTCAGAAAACGTCTGACCGGCTGATGATTCGTTGAGATCACCGGACTTTTTTTTCGGAGAGCTTTGATCGTGGCTCCATGTAGAAAAATTTACATTTTCGTCCCGATTTGCAGTATTTTTCACTGTTGGCGACTTTTGCTTTTCATTCGCTTTCTTTAATCTGTTTATTGGACTGCTCTCTTTTCTTTTCAAGCAACGAGCTCTCCTTCTTCCATATAATAGCTTCCTCCAGAAAGTTAAATTGGTGCCATAAATCAGGTACACTATGAGTTTAAACCCCATCTTCGAGCCGATCAATACCAATGCATGCCAATAAATACTGACAGAGAAATAAAAGAATCGATAAGGCAATGCTGCGAACACTATCGAGGCAAACTCGATGAATTCTGGCATTCCAAGTTCATATTTCCTATCAAGATATCGCATAATCAGCTTGAAGATCCACACGACGATCGGATAGCTTCCAGCCACTAAGAACGATCCAGGCAACCAGTGTGTCCATAGAAGTAGGAATACCTCATATAAACCCACACATGCAGCGAACTGCAAGATTGGGAGTGTTATTATTATACTGAAGAGAATGCCCGATCGAAACGTGATCATCTTGATAATATTGTGTTGGCCTTTCACTATTTCTTTCTGTAATCGCCTTTCTTCCAGCTTCTCTTCATCGTTAGTGGGTTTCTCACGTCCAAGGAAGACATTCTGGTTAGAGTCCAGGTTCTCTCTGCGCTTGTCAGTCCTCTTAACGATCTCGGTTCTCAACTTTCCAACGTCTTCCATGAAATTCTTATACACCTTCACGTTGAAAAAGCTCGCGGATTTTTTGTTCACTTTCCCAATCTCCTGTTGTTTCTTCGCCGTTTTCCTCCGATTCTTCAAGTAAATCGAATAAAGCACCATCGTCCAGAGAACTAGAATAGCTTTAATCAGCGTAAACCATATTGGGTTTGGATTGGGGAACTTGGAGAGTGCAAAATTGCACACAACAGTAATAGCGGTGATTTGAAAGACACAAAATGCGTGCATCTTCCAAAGGCCATCGTATTTCGACATAATATCTTTGTCTGTCGAGATAAGGTGATTGATAATTGTGATGAGCGCGAAGCCCGTCGCAATTCCGTCTGAGATCGAACATAACGTGTAGCTAATAGCCGGGTAAAGGTACGAATAGGTTGTATAGAGTGCGATTAGCGCGAGAAGTATTGTTGAGAAGGCAAATTTGAGAAAAAACAAGAAATTCTTCATCAGATTTATCTTTTCATTCTCTTCTGGGACTAATTGCTTTTTCGGTAAATCTATGATGGAATGCAGGTCTTTGAGTCGATTCCTTGAGATGGGCAAAGCGCTTTTAGTGAAAGAACTTGTGACTAGAGTGTCTGCGTTGTTATCTGTCTTCAATTGTAAACCGCTAAGATCAATGGATGGCTGCTCAGTTGTCAACCTCAATTTTGAGGGTCCTTCAGTTTTTTTTATTTCCGTCGAGTGCTCGAGACTCTGAGAGGGGACTAGTTGAAGATTGGAGGCGTTGTGCATGTCTGCATGAGACTCCTCAGCGACTTGTTCGTGATTTTCAGATTCATCAAGATTTAGAGAGCTTTTTCCTATGTTATTCAACGAGGCAATGTTTGTCATAAAGTTTTTAGTCATCGTCGTCAACGAGAACGCATTATGGTTCTCATGTTGTGTGTTCGGATTTGAAGTTCCGACTTGTGGGTTCATTGTTCTCAAATAATTTTTGAATAAAATATTGCTTCTCTCTATTTGAAGTTTTTATTTTGTGATTAATTTGAGAAATACTTACTAGTTAAAGAAAGCAGTTGTACTGTGCAGTTAGAAGAGATTTAGAATTTACATTTGTGCTATTGAGAATGAACTCTCTGTTCATCATAATATTACTAATCCAGGTGTGTCTTAAGCCTTTCTCATATGGAATTCAGTTTACTTGAGAAAACTGAGCAAAGAACTGCGAGTTTATACTCCTTAACTAACTCTAAGAAGAGTGCTTTTGTGCGGAAATTAGAACTAGCATTAAAAAGATCAAAAATAAACATCAGATCAAGTTCAATCATACCGAAATATACATCTACTACTGAAGATTATCGTATGAATGAGGAGTTACAAATTACAACCATTATCAACGAAAGAATGAGGCCACAGGAGTTTTATGGACGTCTTCCAAAAGATAGCCAATCAAGAATGCTGCTCCGGCTACCGCTGCTCCAATTGATAAGGTTTCAAGCGCAGATCTAAACAAATTCGTTCCATCGACTCTGCTTTTAATGACTCCGAGCAGGACTAATAGGATCGCAGTCACTCCGATGCTCTCATAAAATAACATATCAGAACTCTTGCTGTTAAAGCTCACAAAATAGGGGATTAACGGCATCGTTGAGAAGATTAAAAACGAAAAGAACGTGGTCAGCGCGTTCTTTAATGGAGACTTCGTTATCTCAATACAGCCTTCTTCGTCAACCATTCTATAATCAATCCAGACCTTCTTATATTTTGTTATTAATGCAGACAGTTTGATCGCGTGTCTATGCTGTATCCCTCTTTTCCGGAACAGATCTGCTATCTTTTCCCTTTCCTTCTCAGGCTGCTCCTGTATTCTTTTTTCTCTCTTTGTCCGTTTTCGTTCATGGAGATCTTTGATCGATCTGGTGCTCAGGTAATCTCCTAGACACATAGATAACGACCCACCGATAATTCCCGACATTGCAATGGCTATAATAACTCCGTTGGTCATGCTTGATCCATGAGCACCTGATATTATTGCAAACGTGCTGATAATCCCGTCAAAACCACCATAAACCAAGCTCTTTATGATGTCAGCTAAGTGAGCATAGAATCCTTTCGGCTTTGCAAGCGCATTAGGATCGTAGGCCTTGTATTTAGTGTCAACAACCAATTTTGCCCTTCTCCTTCGGTGCTTGTTGTGGTGCTTCACGAGAGGGCTGTGAAGACGTCTTTGTGAGGAATTATTCGGGCCATCTTCGATGGCGATTGTGGTCATCATGCAATATTTTCCTTTCCAGAAGGTGATGAGAATAATGTTAAAGAGGTTTGAAAATATTATCAATCCTTCCAAGCATTGGGACTAACGATAAAGATTCCTTCGAAGCAGTAAATCTAACCCAGTAGCTATTTTAAAAGAATAAATCAATCTGCGATTTACGAAAAAAATCACATAATTATTCATGCAAGTCATCAAAATTAACTTGTTTTACAGTAATAATTCAAAATCTTCACAAATTAGGCTCTCATAAAATGAACTTAAGATATCTATTCTCAATGGCAACAGCAACTTCCAGTGAAATATGCTCTTTTATTAGCGACTTCAGGGGGTTTTAGGTAAATATTCACAACATTGGAAATTCTATAATAAATCATGTTAAGGCAAGACTATAGGTAAGAGCAGACAATTTGTAATTCGCTGTTTTCCTAATCGTCCATCGAAATCGAATGAATTTTTTGTTTTTGAAGATTAATACCGCTCTAGAACAAAATTTTTTTGTTGTTGGAGAATTTGAATTCTTTTTTCGAAGGACATTAAAATGACAAAATTCAACTCCCAGAACTAATGTAATTGGAATGAATGACAGCCATATTTATATGATTTGCTCTCTTAAGAAGATTTGGGATGCTAGTTTCCATCCAAATCAGTTCCAATAGGCACCCTCAACTCAGTCGAGATCTCCATATACAAAGCTCTGCTCTCTTGAAAGAATCTGACATAGATTAAGAAAAAATTAAGATGAAATTGATCTCTTATTGCTACTACGACATGGTTTAAGCAGAATTTGAATAACTGGTGCATCAATTTTTACTTATCCGTATTGAAGACATTCAGTGACTTGGCAATTATTTTCTTCTCTGATAATAAATAGGTTTATGAAATTCCAGAATCTGCCTAGAAGATACTAACTTTTTAGGTGAGAGCGATAAGAAAAAGGTAAATAAAAAGTTAGATAGATAAAGATATTTAGGTACTAAACGTGAAAAACTAGCAGATGCCATTCAAGATTCACAGCTTGAAGTAAATTATGAGAAACATAAAATTTGCATATATGCAGTAGCTAAATCTACGTCAATATCCTAAGGAAAGTCCTCAAAGTATCTATCAAACTTTTTGTCCATGTCATTCATCGGGAAGAACGATTGGCTTTGGTTTTCTTCCTCATTTTTCGTATCCTCAACACCTGTTGGCGTTGTTTTCGTTTGATCATTCGCAGCTTCCAACGTTTTATTATAATTATTGGAATCGACTTGATTCATAAAAAAGATTTCGTTCTTGTTCATATCAACCATAGCAAAATAATAGTTTGGGTTGTTAGATGCTGATTTGCTAAAGGAGTTAGGATCCGTAATGTTGGTGATGGGCATCTCGCGCAACTGATGATTAGATGTTGACTCAGAAGCTAACGGAGTGATCCGTTCTGAGGAACCGGAATTTGTCTGAACCAAGTTCGGTATCGGCTGGGACTGATAAGGTTGTCCCTGGAAAGGCTGTTTTTGCTGAGGCTGCTGGAATTGTCCCTGTATTTGTCCTTGCCCCTGCATTTGTCCTTGACTTTGGATTTGCCCTTGACCTTGCATTTGTCCCTGGTTTTGGGGAGGATATTGATACTGAGATGGGAATTGCATTTGGTTTTGGGGCGGGAATTGAGAATTTGGATGGAATTGCGGTTGGAATTGAGGCTGATTCATTCCAAAGTTTGGATTGTACATGGGCATTCCCCAATTTGGTGTTGGATATGGACCTGGTTGGTAATATGGACCATTTCCAGGATAGTACATGGGTGGATAAACACCCATCTGTGGGTTATACTGCATCGGATATGGAGTCATCGGATTCATTTGGTTCATAGGATACTGGGTAAAGTTTTGAGGGGTCTGAGATTGGTTCGTAAACATCCCACTCTTGCTTGGATCCAGGCTGTTTGGATTTTGCGAAGGGTTTGGAAAGCTCGTTGGGTTTTGCATTCCGCCACCAATTCCCGCGAAAATTGAACCTTGAGGGTATGGATGGAAATGTTGCTGTGGATATTGTTGTTGCTGTGGATACTGTTGCTGCTGTTGTTGTGGTTGCTGTTGTGGATATTGTTGTTGCTGTGAATATTGCTGCTGCTGTTGAGGGATTTGCGTTTGTTGCATTGGTTGGAGCTGCGACTGCTGCATTTGCTGGTATTGCGGCTGAGACATTTGTTGAGGCGTGATTTGTTGTTGCTGCCCTGAGTGCTGCTGCTGCGTATTCTGCCAATCTATCAAGTCTTTAAAGGAGTCTTGAGGAACATATGTAGTATTATTCGAGAAAAACGATTCACTGTTCCCGCTTCTATCAATCTTGTCGAAATTATCTTGAATCTTATCAGAAATGAATTTGTTTTGCTTGCTGTATTCTTGGAATTTCAGATTGGAATCGAGAGAATCATCAGAAGGTGAGCTTCTCACTATCACCTTATCCTCCGAAATCAACGACATTTCAGTATCTAACATCAAATGAATGAATATATGAGATTATTAATCTAAGTAATCTACCTGAATCGCCATCTGCCATTGAAAGGTCTCTCTCCTTGGCTTCAATTAAAGATTTGATAATTTGGATGTTCCAAGAGTCTTCTTCTTTGAACTCTTCTGACATCCGAATCGCCTCCAGCGTCATCTCGGACTTATATTTCTTCAACAGTGAAACCCAGCGGTTTTTCACGCTATTTTCCGTTCTTCCAGGTAGTTTCTTTGCGATTTCAGACCACTTTTTCCCTTTTACAAGGAACTCCTTGAGCAATATCACATCTTCTTTGTTTAACCATGATCCTTTCTTCAATGAAGGATCAAGATGGTTTGTCCATCTCTCTCGACATTGCTTGCTTTGTCTAAATTGACTGCTTCCTGATTTTGAATGTAATTCAAGCGCTATCTCACGCCAATGATTCGCGCCCTTTTGCGATACGAGCTCTTCAAGCATATCATCCTCCCTTTTTGACCAGGGCGTTTTATTTAGAGGGACTTTCAGTATGTTCTGCCATCTGAGCTTTAGATGTTCGTTATTTTTGCCGGGGTACATTGTCGCGAGGTTCTGCCAAGCGGTATCGCTCTAGATAATTATCAAATAAGTCAGTTATTGACCACTAATCACATTATTACCAAATTCATGAAGTTCTCGTTATAATAGGAACAGAAGTACGCCACTAGCGAGAGCAGAAGAAGCGTTTCGTCCTCACTCCAGTTTTTCCGGACCTGTTTGGGGTTTCGGGCCATTTTAAAGAGCTGCCTTTCAAAGTAATCCGACATTCCTTTAAGATCCAGGATGTTTTGGGTTTTGATATTCAAGTTCTTTTGGAACTCCGCATTGTACTGTTGCGCACTCTGCTCAGTGCCTTGCACGAGTCGCTGGAAGTGATAGAACGCCTTTCTGTATTCCGAGGCCTGATTTGAAAACCCAACTCGGGAATTAGTATCAACCTTCCCTCCTGTCTGCGTCGATATGTCGCTTTCAATTTTAATTGGTTCCTTCTTGGTCTCATCCAGATATAACTCATTGTAACTGAGCTGAGTGGGTTTCTTGGGATCATTATACCGAACTGATATTTCATTTAAAAATGAAGGTAAGTGGATGTTCTAAAAAGAGATTGGGTTACTCTGCTTATAGAGAACATCGGCCGGCTCGGACTTTAAGTATTTGTCCTCATTTTCAGGTTTGACAGATGTTGTGTCCATGTTGCCAGAACTAACTCTGTGTTTTTGTTGGTCTGTTGTGCTATTTGCTAAATTGTTAATTTACTAACAGTGCGTGAGAAGTCCAAGAGAGCGAAAAATTAACTTCTAAAACCGATCATTAAGAAGGAATGAAATGGACTTATCTGGTGTCTTTAATTGGAATTAATTTTCTCAGAGATCATTCTATAAATTTTCTTCATTTCTTCGAGACTATCGTCTTTTCCAGTGAAGAGAAGTTATATTGATTTATTGACCGTGCAAATTTCGAGGCGTTGGGCGTTGATTTGAGCTTTTTTTCAACGGAGGCGACGAATTGGGAATTGGCCAGTTCAACATACTTCCATGGGTATTTTGTTCGTAAACTTAAATGAGTCATAACAATAGGAAAGGAGGCTTGAATAAGCTGATGACAGCCATTACAACTTTATGCCAATAAACCTGTCAATGAACCCTGTCAATGAACCCTGTCAATGAACCCTGTCGAAATCTTTAAATGAATAAAATGAAACTGAACACGCTAATATGGGGTTCAAATATTACGCGGTGTTCTCTATTTCTAAGAAATAAGTACATATTTTATTCTAAGGTTAAGAATTAGTTCTCCAAGGAATGGATTATACATTCGAGCAGCGTGATTTATCAAAAGCAAAACTGAAAACAGATATCAAATAAAACAGATCTCATAAAATATCCCTCCAATTAAGTTTCGAAATGTGGCTGTGTACCTCAATTATGCGATTAAAATTAAGTTCCTTTCTTCAATCTCGAGAAGATTAGAATTGAATCAACTACTTGATAAGGTGCACGGTTTCATCTACTGCTTTCGAACCCAGTGCGCCCAATATGATGGAATTTGGGTCAAATAAGCAAGAAATGTTAGTCAGTCAATAGCAATAAAGATTTAAAGGTTAACCGAGACTTAATGAATTTATAACTGCAACAACAACGAAAAATTCAACTCTAATGTAAAAAATGACAAATCTAATAGGTTTACGTTGCGGCAGCATATGGATTCAACTCAAGCAGTCTGAATACAAGCAAATTATATCAAATGCTCAGTAACACCACTGTTTTCAAACAAAATCTCTCAATCAAAAAGTAGATTCTCCAGATAACTGTTATTTCGAGTGAAAAGAATTTCGCTCTACATCATTAAGATGAAAGCTAACTTGATAAATCATTCAATTCGATGCAAAATATTTCTTTTTTCTGGCATTAAGCTCCTGCCTTATGCTAGAACTTTAGGTTGCAATCTCCTGAAGAAAAAAAAAAATGGGTATTGTTTGGAATTTGAATTTCTTGTTGGCAGTTTCTAAGCTTTGAGAGGAAGAAAACTTCGGTACCTGCAAATGAAACAGAAATATTGCACTTTCCCTCTGAGAATTTATGTGGGTGTTAAAGATTATTCTTGCTAGCTTTTCGATTTACAGTTGAGATTTTCAATCATATGAGTTATGAGTTCAGATAAATATTCTTTCTGTAGGTCTAATAATCATGTTGTTTCTGTTATATGGATTGTTGAGATTTTCTTGTTAAATTTGCAGATTTTTATAACTATCCTTTGAAGATGATATCCTTCCTCAAATATATGTAAAAATAACTATTCAGTTATAATGTAAGGCGTTCAATTTGAGAATCTAATAGAGCAACATCACTACAACGCCAAAACACTAACTAATATGAAAGCAGCAAGAGTCAAGAAACTTTGGAAAGCATTGGCATATTTTGCCAAAGTTGTATTTTTTGTTTCCGCGAAGATTTTACCGAGGTATCCGCCCGAGATCTTCGAAGAGGCGGTATCTTGGAATAGAGCTACGTATGAGCTGTCTGACAGTGTAATTCCCTGGACATCGTTATTTACGGTTCCTAATACAAGTGCAGATCCATTCACAGTACCATCCACATTATATTTCTGAAGTTGCATTTGATGATCATTTGATGCTGTTGTGGAGGGATAAGTGTAAATCAGGAAGAATCCGTCGTAATATCTTCCTCCAATAACTGCTGTAGCTTCTTTGTAATCAGTCGGTATAGTATTCGACAGGGTCTTCGAGGTCGTTGTACTGTTGATAAAAGCGGTTATGACATTATCGGTATTTGTGGCACTTATTGCACCATTCAAAATAAGAGCGCAGTAGCTTCCAGAAGAAACAGCGGTCAAAACTGAGTAAGTAGTAGTTCCATCATCCGAAATAAGTGTACTTGCACTGCCTACACTTAATGAAGTGAGATTTACCGTGGCAACCTGGATTTTATTGGGGTTGGATACGGCATCCTTCCAAGCACAAAGGAGTGTGTTTGTTGATGGATCGCTACCGCATTTTGCGCCGGTGGCTCCTGCCGCGTTTGTCAGACCTGAAGTGATCAGAAGAGGGCTGGAAAACTTTGTAGTAGAAGTCTTTGATGCTAGGACACCTTGAAGGTACAGCGCAGTTTCTTGATTGCTGCTGACTGTGACATACAAGACGTAAATGTAGCTGTCTTGACCCCAAACTTGCTGAATGGTGTGTGTTGTTCCAGAGGCAGAGTTTGAAGTGATAGCTACTTTGGAAAAGTCGCTTGCAGCTGTGAAATTGCTTAAAGCGGTGGCCACATAAATTTGTTCGTTTGAGCTGGTTACAAGTGTGAAAGCAAAGCCAAGATAGCCATTGAGAGTCGTAGTACCGACTGGCCCATCATTATTTTCGCTTGTATAGGTAGTATCGACGGTTGTTTCGCTGCTGGAATCTACCGTCCAATCAGCCGTCTTCAGGTATTTTCTGGTTACTTGCCAGGTGTTGCTAGCAGTAAGAGTGAAACCATACACAACAACGTTGGTATCATTGAGATAGTTTCCCAAAACGTTATATTTTTCAAATTTTGTGCTTGAACTATCAAAGACCGTAACTGGTGCTTGATTGAACGAGGCAGCTGTGAAGCCGTTAGAAGCACCCATGCTCAAGGCCAGTAATGATAAGAAGATGGTAATTTGTAGTCTCATTTCGGAGAAGTAGCGCTTTCAATATTTTGATTAAACTAAAATTGTAGAGTGAGTCTCAGATTCTCAGTTATATCAAATCGCAGTTACATAGCGCTTTTAATAGCATTCTTAAATTAGTTTGAGACTCTAAGTATTCAACTGATTTACCGTATTTATTTTCTCTAACAGAAGTTATAAACGGAAAAAAGTACTCTGATCATTTTTAATAGATTTCGATGAGTACTCTGAAAGAATCGGTTGTTGAAAGAGAAGGCTTAGACAGTCACATACAACATTTTTTTCAAAGAGATTCGGTGTTTTGCCTATTTTCCTAAATTTAGAATATATTCAGGGTGTGAACTCCCATGAAAATCATTATTGAGAGAATACATATGTGAGAGACAAGAGGAGAATGAACTGAATTATAAATTTTGAGTCTCATACTCTACTGCTATAGATATAGTAATATTATCTAATCTTGGGAATAGTGCTGATTGATTCAGCAAAGGTCTTTTGCTTTCACAGAAGGTGTTAAGCACGCTAAGATTAGATCTATGTGATTTAATTCTGTTTAGCAGTCCATTTCTCTTTACCCAATCAGAATTTTTATCAAATAAGTGAGTGACGCTAATAATTCGCTCTAATGAATGAAGCGTTGACAATGTTTTAAATTCGTTACGAAACAAATTTCCCTTTGATCATAGCGTACCCCGACCACGACAGAGTCAATGACATGGGAGATGAATGCGAATACCCTCTTCCATAAGAACTAAATGAGCAGACAGTTCGAGAAATTTATGTTAGCTATTATTTTAATGTGATCTCCACATTCATTATTGTCTCACAACTCTAACATTGTTCATTATGAGTATTTTTTTCCTTTGTTTCATTGATGTTTATTGAATTTAGGAAAATTTTTTGAGGGTTCAGCCTTTCTACCTAAAGTCAAAGTTTTATTAGATAGGAATTATATCTGTTTATTTGTTTGCTTAAAGAACTAATAATACTTAATGTCGTTATGTAAGTTCAGCAAAACAAGGTTAAAATCAAATATCTCGAGAGCCCTGATTTAGTAGTCTTTTTTGCCGTAATCTAAGTTTTCTTCCCTCTTATTATAATCTAAATTTTCATCTCTTTCTTCCTCACGAGGGAAAGTCTGGAGTTGATGCTCTTTCTTCTTTTCAATGGTGATCAAAGGACGTTCCAAATCACCTGGGGTTTTAGCCTCGACAATAGAATCTACGGGGTAGAGAGCAACTGACATGTAATTTCTGTATAGCAGATAGGCAATAGGGGCTCCGAGGAACTGGAACGCTGTATACATTATCGCCATTCTAAACTGTTCCATATCTCCGTGGAAAAGAAGTTGAAGGATTCCAGTCGACATTGTGATGGCAGGGTTGACGAAGTCTCCAGACTTTGAACCGAAAGAAATCGAGGTGCAAGAGAAGAAGAAAAACAGGACAAATCCATTCAAAAGAGCATCTCTTCCCATGGCAGGGTGAGCGAAGTGGCAGACGATAAGACAAAGCATCATCGTTCCAAAGAATTCGTAAAGACATCCATTGATTAGTGAGACTCCTGGAGCAGGGATGACTTTAACAAGCTCATCATTATCTCGAACGAGGTAAACTAAGGCTCCAGAAAGCAGGCATCCAACAAGCTGAGAGCCCATGTAACTAAATATTCTCATATGATTCGCTTTCGGCATATTGTGGTGTTTCTCGATGAACTTGAAAAGATAGGTGACAGCTGGGTTGATATGTCCTCCTGAGATTCCTCCGATGAGAGGCACCAAGAGCATGAACATAAGTGGTGCACCGAATGGTCCTCCGACTTTGCAAAAATGAATAACAGTGTAAACGCAAAACGTAGCAAATCCTTCGGCAAGACAAGGTAAGAATTCTACACCTTTTTCTGGAGGGTTGTACCCGAGTTGCCTGTGGTCAGAATGGTCTCTAGGTAGATCATTTCTCATTTCCTTTCGAGCGTTTTTTCTCAATTTAATTATTCAATTCTATTAGGAAGTTTAAAAAGCCTGCGATTAATTATTTTTTGATATCAGTTCGGTATATTTTTGATATCCTCCTGAAAATGGTAAGAAAAAAAATTAAGATACATACAGTCAACCAGTACGTATACTCTGAAGGACACCTTAGAATGATATTAGGAAATTTACCACAGTTTATTTTGAGATAAGAAGAGAATTCTATCGCATATATCGAACTGAAACAAATGTGAGCTAATCAAACGAGAGGAATGCTGACTTTAAATGAAAGGTATTGGAAGAACCCTGGCAATTTGCATGCAAATGTTCTCAGATCCGAAAGGATTTTACATTTACTTGCCATGCTTTCTTAGAAGTAGAACTGAAGATGAGTTATAACCACTAAGAAACCCTGAATTTTCAACGATAATGTTTAAATAATTCATTTGGCTGTCGAGACCTATCCAGTTCCGGTTTTGTGGGAAATTCTAGTGATTTTTGTCGTTTAGATGCTTAAGCAGATTTATGTATTCGCACATAGTTTTTATTCAATATTGATTATCCTCAATTTATGACGCCGATACAAAAAGCAGCCAATTTTGTTTTATCTACTAAACTATTCAGCACTCATAATCATATAAACAGATTTTACAATTTTTCATAACAATAATAAGGTCCATAGAATTCGCCAGTTGAAATATTAACAGAGCTACTTGCTTTAGGAAGGAACACTAAAATATTAAACCGCTACTTTGGCAAGAGATTTCTAATTTCTTCGAGTTGAGAGCACACAGTTTTCGAACAATCTACCAAAAGGAGTATTCTCTGGATGGTCTCTTTGACGTTGTTCAAATTCTTATTTCCATCTCCCAATATGAAAGCTCTGTGCTCTTCACTCAGCATGATCTTTACAAATAGCTCATTCTGGATGGCTCGTTCCTTCTGATCCCTTTTTATAGGGAACCCTTCCAACCATGGTCTAAGTAAATCTTCCGGCATCTCAACTCTATGAGTGAGGATAATCCTGCTTAACGAGCACACGCACGCTTCCCTGAGCGCAGAAAGTTCACGCTCATCGTCCCCTGTCTGGAAAAGCAGGAACTCTTGCAGTCGATTTATGCAAATTTTTGCAACCTTCTGAAACACTGGAGGATTATTTTGAGCAAACGCCCCAAATCCAGACGCACACAGTCTTTTAATCACTAATGATTCATTCGTGCTGCAATCATAATACTTTTGAGCCAAAGCATTCACTTCTGGTGGAATTAGCGTAGAAGGGAGGCTCAAAAACACTTCTGTTAAGCCGGAAAGTCCAAAGGCGATATTTGGGAGCTTTCCAAGTTTGAAAGACCGACCCAGTTTTTTGTGGGCTATCTTATTAATAAATTTGCCTCCTGCGTCCGGATCCATTCTGCAAATGAGACCCACTAATGGTGCAATTGCTAGTAGGAAATCTTTTGCAAGCTCTTCATTAGTTTCATCACTATTATCCTCTCCAGTCACTTTAGTAGGAGCATCCCCTTTTTTTTCTTCCTCGTCGCCACTCTCTCCTTTGCTCTCTTCCTTGGGTTTTTTCTTTCCTTCCTTTTGATAATTACCTGCGGCCTCGTAAAGGCCGTGAAAAACTTTTTCTATCTCCTTTCTTGACTCTGTGTTTATCCTGGTCAAATTGGCTTCAATATAGCTTGAGTAAATCCTTAGAAAAGGGAGACCAGATTTATGGACAACAACTTGACGAGAAATATATTTTGAAAACTCGTCCATAAATTTGTTAAAGCACTGAGATTCTCTCATTCCAGAATCGGTTTGGTCAAGTACGCTCAATTTTTTTAAAGCTTTCGTTTGTGTTTGAAGCACAGAGTTTAAGTTTGCTTCGTCATATCCGATGAGATCGAGCGATAACATGCTGCGGATAATTGTGCTCATCTTTTTCAAAAAAGCTTCCATCTTTGAGCTCAGCAACTCAGCTTCAAGCAGTCCTGGGAGGATATCTACAATAGCTTGACACGGTTCTTCGAAAAAACTCTCATCATCGTTATAGCCCATAGAGTCGTAACTAGCCTCGTCTTCATAATCAGATTCACCATCGGAACCCTGATCATCTGGTATTTTCTTGGGATTCTTTTTCGCTTTCTCTTCTGTGACTAGTTGCTCCGCAGCTGCCATGAGGTTTTTGAGATCTTTTTGCGGTTTGTCTTTAATTTCTTCCGCATCGCCTTCGTCCCCTCCAAATTCTGCAATGAACTTATCAACAGCTTTTAAGGTGAGCTGCAAAATATCCGGAGATTCAAGTGCAAGAATTTCCGGGTATAGACGAAAAGCCGCCTGACAAGCTTTCAGCGGATCTGTGGACACATCGTAAGTCATTTTCTTAAAAAGCAGATGTAAAATTTTGACGATTGAAGTCAACACAAACTCTTTTTTCTCATTGACGTTGATACTATCCTGGGATGCTGCAAGTATTCCACAAAAAATCACTAAATCCGAAGCTGCTTCTTCGTGGGCTTGCTTGTCGAGGTGAGTTTTAATATTGTTTTGTAGGATCTCGGCTATCTCGACTAGAATAGCAGTATCAACACCAGGGACTGCTTTAACAATTAGCAAAACGAGTTCTTTTAACCTGTTGGCTTCCTTGGTTGTCTGATTCATCAATTCTTTCGAGTTTTCAATGATCTGATTTCCTTGATCTTTTGACAGGAGTTCCATATCGAGTTCATACTTTTCGAGCTGCCGCAGTATTCTCTTTGTGACAAGCAGACTTTTTCTAGAAAGATTGACTTCAGCGCTCTCAAATGATTTAGAGACTGCATTGATAGCCTCTTCAGCAAAGTCCAGATATTCTTCCTTTCCGATGTGCTTCGAAACATCCTCGAGAGTCTTCATTGCGCAATATTTTATCAAAGGAACCTCGCTCTCAGCTACCTCGACAGTTTTCATTGCCAATTTAGTTATCATTTCCTTAGCGTTTGGCCATGCTTCTTCCTTGTTGTCAATCACGCCATCTGAGCCAGGAGAAGGATCATTATATTTAACTATTCCAGACACCAGGATCACAAACACTAGCTTCTGCGAGTCTTGATCGAGGGAGAATTCATTCATGTACGACTCGAGCAGATCTTCTCGATGAACCACTTTTAGTTTATCAATTATATCAGATAAGGTCCTCCTGACATGGAAAAAGGTATCTAAGATGCGAGGGTTCTTAACCACAGCACTCGAGTCTCCAAGTTCTTTCTCGATGAAGGAAGTTATGGTCTCCCTAATGACATCAAGGATCTTTCGAATATCATCCTCCTTGAAATCCTTTTTAGGCATTTTGCTGAGGGCCAGCGCCGCCATATTTACACAGGGAAGCATGGAATCAATTGCTACACCTCCAGTCGGGAACTGCTTTAGATGTAAAGCCCACTGCATCGATTTTTCGAATAATATTCCAAGTCGCGTTTTGAGCGGCGGCTCGCAATCCATGATAAGATCCTGGAGTAAATAGAGATAGTCGGCCAGCTCTTCGTCGGAACTCATCATTAATTCCGTTATGATTTGAAGAGCATCCTCAAAATTCTTGTAAACGCATTGGATGTTCCTTTTGCTATCCAATATTTCCATAAGAATTCTCTTCTTGTCCTTGAACTCTCCGGCACTAAAGACGTGCGCTAAATAAGCCTCAACAGCTTCATTAACTTTAGCGCTCGCTTTATATTTCGATTCAATTGAAATTTGGTTAATGACTTTGAAAGCTTTGAATTTTTCTGATTCTTCACCTGAGTTGAGTACTTTGATAGCTCTTTCATCAAAAGAGTTGAACTTCACTCCTTTTTTCCACGTGTTGATCAAGGCCCACATGAGGTCTTGAAGGCTGAGCTCTTTATCCTCGTCATCTAATGGAAGAAGTGTCTCAAAAAGGATGTTGAGCACCGTTTCTTTTTCAGTGTCGCTGAGTTTCTTCAACGGACCGCTCTTCAAAATAATCCTTCGATATGTATCATTGAGTTTGTCAGAAATCGCAGTGACTTGTTTGATAAAATCTATGAAGGTGAGGATTAACTGATATGGCTGAGTGGTCGTGTATCCTTGCAGTTTATTGAACTTTTCTTTTTTGGCGGTTTTTGATTGCTCTGTGAGGTAGGACTCCAAGGCGATCTTGATTTCATTTGAACCTAGTTCTCCACTCCTTTTATGGAATGTTATATTTCTTAGTTAAGTGATTATCATCTGTGGGGTGATTCTTGAAGGCTTTTCGAATAAATTTTTAAAAAGAGCATTTTCGGAAACTATTTCAGCTCGCCAAAGGTATTTCCTCTGATCCAGCACCCGACATACTGGCTTCATTGACCCTCATTTTTTTTTTTTTGGTCCCCTTCTTCTTTAATTATTATGTAATACAGCCTCGCTGGACTGATAGACGGAGTGTCAGTGAAATACTTTCCTAAATCAGTATTTTGCGATCACAATTTTTAAATATTGGACGGGTTCGATTGTTGAGTTGAGTCTGAATGAATGTCTCATGCCCTCTAAGGAAATACTATGAAACTCTTTGATCCAGCTTGACTCTTTTTTAATCTCTATATAAAAGGGAAACAAACTATACGTTTTGCGAAAATAAAAGAGTGAGAAAAGCTAAGTTAAGTAAATTTTCGGTCGCTGATTCCCTTATTCATTCATAGGAAGGTACTAATTTTTCTTCGTGAATTCCAACACAAGAGAGCATACTCGCAATATATTTAATTCTTAGCTATGATTAAGAATCTTCTAATTAGATCAGCTTCAAACATCAAACCCTTCGAATGCGTTCAACTCAGTCATTTAACAACTGCTCGCGCATCAAAAGCAGTCTCGAAACCACGACTCTACGCTGAAGTTAATGCTCAAATGCCCAAATCATATTCAGATTACCATGAATATGAGTATAAACTCGGTAACTCAGACGACTACGAAATCACTGGCAAGCTTGGCAGAGGCAAATACTCAGAAGTCTTTGAAGGATTCAATGTCCTTAACGGAGACAGAGTAGTAATCAAGATGCTTAAGCCAGTAAAACCCGAAAAAATCAAAAGAGAGCTCAAAATTCTTGAAACTCTTAAAGGAGGCCCGAATATTGTAACTTTTCAAGATGTTGTGCGTCCTATTGGCCAAAAAATGAGCCCAACGTACGTACTCGAATACTTAGAAAACCATGATTTCCGCTGGCTGTACCCAAGACTATCCGATTTGGAAGTCCGATATTACATGTTCGAGATCTTGAAAGCTCTTGACTATGCACATTCTAAAGGGATTATGCATCGTGATATCAAACCTCAGAACGTGATGATAAACTCTTTTACGAAACGTCTAAAATTAATCGATTGGGGTTTGGCTGAATTTTACCATG
>ENA-UOTZ01000968-UOTZ01000968.1-compost-metagenome-genome-assembly--contig:-NODE-968-length-22097-cov-33.043551_pt1 | contig 22097 bp, 19 predicted proteins | sample MGYA00238144_ERZ746983 | MGnify/ENA primary metagenome ERZ746983 (study PRJEB28759, sample SAMN06268863) | compost metagenome | isolation source: single cell | place: USA: California, Emeryville, Joint... | reverse complement strand
ATGCGCTTTTATTTCTACCAAGATGATTGATGGTGGATCCATATTTATCCTACGCTCAAATTGCAGCTTTATTATCAAGGAAATATTTTGAATGAAGATTCTCAGCACAGCTTCGGCCAGATTACTAACCTTGCTTCTTGCTTATTAGCAGTTTTTTTTAAGTAAAAAGGTTGTCAATTAGTTGGATAAGAACAAGAGGGGATGATTGCGCTCAATCAATACTCAAATTAAAAATTACGGATCCAAAGAAGTATAGTTAAGCTAGGGAACGAATTGAATGAATTTTTCTTGGTATCATTAGTCGCAGGCTGATTTCAATTAAAAACATTGAAACTAAATCTGTGTCGTACAGATAGGTATATTCACACGGGATTAAATTTATTTACGAATTTTGAAAATTTAACATTTAGCTGTTAAAATCTAATCAAACTATTCACCTTGACAACATGACAAACAAACTGCTTTGCCAGCAACTAAAGAACATTATTCGCTCTCTCCAAGACCAAGAACTCGAGCAAACGCTTAAAGTTTATGAGCAAATTTCAAAACTCCGCTTCGAAAGAGCTTGTCGCATGGTTTCTTACAAATGGTAGCGAATGATACTTTCTTTGAGTGACATCTTATATCTCTCTAGCTATGAAGCCAGTATTATTTGCAAAGGCAAGAAAGCTAATGGTATTAATCAGCAAGCCCCTCAGTTTATTCTAACTCATTAACGCATAGGCTACGGAAGGAATGAACAAGAAGCCATTGCAAACTGCATTAAAAACGTGTTTGAGTTTCTGATGGAGGATGAAGCCAATATTTCTTTAATCACGCAAGCTCTCAAAAAGGGTAAATATATTCTTTCAAGCGTGAATGACTTACTGATTGTATTCTAATAAATCTCTAGACCAAACCGGTCATCTCGTTGGAAGTTTGGCAAACGATACACAGACCAACCCAATACCAAAGCCAGAGACCAGTGCACACTACCGTCACCCTAGCAGAAACGAAAAGGTTAACAGTTCATTAGCTCTTAACCTCTCTACCATCCACCAAGCCGGAGATGCCAGCTTTGATATGAAAGGAGACATCGAAACTCTGAGTAAAAATATCGGCAATATTTCGATGATAAACAACTCGAAAATCATTGATAATCAAAATGTCAGCCAACTTGAAATGGACGACCTCATTCTCAAAATGATGCTGGAAAACCCAGAAAAAGCAAAAAGTTTTAAAGAGCAATCAAACAATCAGAATCTTAGCATCGGCTATCAGAACGGCAGTTCCTTGGCGCCAAACTCTAAAAAAGTCAATCAGGGTGCCTATGAAAGTAGAGGGTCGGATCAGGGCAAAGGTCCTGTGGAGACTATGCATCCTCATCATCAAAGAAGAGGGAGTTACAGTAAAACTCCATCGATTCAGGAAGTCGTCGAGAATGCTCAGAAACAATTGAGCAGAAATAACTCTTTTAATAAAGAGAACAATCCGGACTATGATAATAGAGATCTTAAGTCTCAACAGCTAATTCGATCGAACTCTGCGATTGGGAGACCGAGCTCTGTAGAGCCTGCTGATAGACATAAGCATGGGCACCAAAACGATTTGAAGCAAAAGAGTAAATGTACTTGCGGTGCAGAGGAGGAACTGGCTAGAGCGAAGTTGAAGATTGAGAACTTAGAGAAAAAACTGAAGGCTTTGATTGAAGAAAATAAGGTAATTAAGGAGGCTTTGGGCTTTTATACTAATAGAAACTAGATGTTGAAGTTCCAATCGGCTGAAGCGAAAGAGAAGGAAAATTTGTTTAAGAGCACTGATGCAGCATCAAACGCGTCTACACAGCCAACTTTTTATAACAAGAGCACCTTCGAGAAGATGGAATCTCAGAACGATATGTTCTCAAACCCTGAATATGCAGATAGTATCTACGAAGTTACCGAAAAGCAGGTGACAAATCTAAATTCAAATCATGGAAACACAAAAAAGCCTGTTCCTCACTCTGATTATCCCGATAAACTGAGAAGTCAGTCAGTTGATGCCTATTCAAGAAGAAAATCAACACATACCTCTTACAACGGTAAAATATTCCTTTTTTATAGAAATGGACTCACTCATCATGTATTTGATAGATGTCTCTGGAGAACAATCGAGTAAATTAGACATCAAGAAAATGATTCCCCGATTGAAACTGGAGCTATTGCCTAATTATCACCTCAAGAACCAGAAGGGAGCAGTAAACCCTGTTCCAAATTTAAATCTCGGCGGCTCAGCAGCACTTTCAAACGCAGGAAGCAGCTCAAAACACCCTTACCTTCATCAATTAACTTCTGATTCTCTGCAAGCTAACGTGGGAAATAGCTTCTCGCTAGCACATAACTCACTCAGCGTAGGCTCAGCTTATTATAAAGGATCGAGCAAAAAGCTATTATAAACTGTCTTTCTGATGCATAATCATGAATGATGAAATAAAGACACTCCTAAGAATCTGGAAGACCCAGATTCAATTTTGAGCTATTTGACGTTATATCATTTGACATATTTATCTTAATTATCATTTATACTTATTCTATTGAGCTGTATACTTTGAAAGATTTTCCTCACTTATTATGGGAAATACGACCAAAAAGACCTGAGACAGTACTTTTTGCGATACAAACCACATTGAGTTTCCTTTTCTATTTTTCAGGGATTCCTTATTTATTAGCGGTAACCATTAGTAAAGAGTAAGTCTGTTTAATTGGAATCGATTATATATGCGTATAATCAACATAAGTATTATTAACTTTATTTGTTTTAATATTTTAAATCATATTCCACGCGAAGTAGTGAGATAATATGGTCAGAGAGTCGTTGTATTTAATCCCTCAATAGCCAGATTGTCTTATTGTATTGTTCTTCTCTATTTTTTTTTAAAGGGAGTCGTTGACACTCCTCCAACTTATAATTGGTCAATAAGTTATTCATCTGGTTTCTGAGGACTGTTGTCATGAGACTTTTGGGCCTCCTTTTTCGAGTTTGTGAATTTTTTGGGGCCTCCTGATTCAAATTTGATTTTATTCTCCTGATTTTTCTTCTCAGGACTCGCGTAAGAAGCTGCAAGATCAGCATCAGAAATCGGAGCTGCAAGCGGTTTGGCTGCGTCACCAAAATTCGGATTTTTGCTGATTTCCGAATTTTTCACCGCCGGCTCAGATCCCTTAGCTAACTCCTTGAAGCTCTGTCCAGGCGCCTTTTTACTGTTGTAAAACCGGGCATGTGGGTTGTACATAGGATTTGCAACCACTTGAAGAGGTTTCGATTTCGGTTTAAATTTCTTTTTGAATGGATGCGAGCTCAGACTTGGAAACTCCTGATCGACTATAAGCACTCTATGTTGATGATAGTCGTTCTCCTCATCAATGATGATTCCGACTTCCCAGGCTTCGAGCTCATCTCCTAATTGCAATTTATCAATTAGCTAGGCTCGCTTATACGACGAAAACTACCATTATTCACATCTCTCCATTTGGTGTGTGGAATCGGTTCATGCATCTCCAAATTTTTGGGTTTTATTTTTCTTCTATGGAGTATAATCATATGATTATTTCGAATTATTCGAAGGTCTCACTGTTTTTTTAGCATTCGTTGCACTCGGATGCGAGCTGCCTCTTCTTCATCTGAATCGTCATCCCAAAGCGGATCTTTTTTATGAGTTCTTTTGACACGCCATGTATCAAACTAATTCACACATTCATTTTGGATGAGTTTGAGTAGAACTATTACTCGGGAATCAAACTCCTCATATACGACTACTTTTTCCCGCTGTTCAAATATCCCATGTGTCGCATTGAACTTCTTTTGGAGGATATTGAGTGAGTTAGAGGCTATTGAAATCATCTTTGAATCGAATATATACTACAGATCCGAAAACACCTGGAGATAGATAATTAAAAATTTGATTCTGCCAATGAAAACTGACCTGAAAGCAATTAACCGCTCCATAAGAAAAAATTAAAATAGCCTTCCTAAAGCGCCTCCATTCAACATAAATCTTTCATGAGCCTTACTTTTTGTAGCTTTTTCCGAACTGTTGTAACTTCAAGATTCATAATCAGCGCTCTCAAGGGTATGACTGCCCATTCTATAGGCATACTTGGGGATTTTCCTCGCAACATAACCTTGAAGTGAATAGTATTTTCCTTGACTCGAAGAAAGCGCCTTTTTTATTTTACTTTTTACAGATTGCGAAGCCATCAAAAGCAGCGTTCTGTATTAATATTCTGCAATTATTCTGCAACTAATTTCATATTTTAGAGAAATAAAACTTTAATCGTACTAAAAAAACTTATTACTTTTACGGAAAAAAAAAGCTATGGTAGAAGGCGAGAAGAAAATCACCAAATTGACTAGCTTATCCAAGTCATTTGAAGACTGGGAAGTCGGATCGGGCTACGAAATCGTCAAGCACATCGGTTCCGGGTCCTACGGCTACGTCGTTGAAGCCATTCAGAAATCCACTGGCAAAAAAGTCGCCATTAAAAGACTCAACAACATCTTTGAAGACGCTATCGACTGCAAGCGTATCCTCAGAGAGGTCGTTCTTCTAAGGAAACTCAATCACCCGAATCTCGTAAATATCATTGAGATCATCGATGTCCCTGACCCAAAAAAATTCGACACTATTTACGTAGTGCTCGAGTACTCGCAGTCCGATCTCAAGAAGCTGGTCAAGTCTCCTATCCACCTCGAGACTATTCACATTCAAACCCTTATCTACGGCATTTTGGTCGGATTGAAATACATTCACTCCGCTGATGTGCTTCACAGAGATTTGAAGCCAGCTAACGTCTTGATTAACGAAGATTGCTCTGTGAAAATCTGTGATTTCGGACTTGCTCGATCGATCGAGGGTATCGAAGGTGCTCATTACAAGAAAGAAGAAGACATTGAAGACGCGATCGAAAGACCTGAATCGAAACCTGATGCCAAGAGAACCGGCAACTCCAAGCTCGTGAAATCGTCCGGTGGACTTATCAAGACAAAAAATATGAAACGAGAGTTGACTGGTCACGTCGTCACACGTTGGTACCGTGCGCCAGAACTCATCTTGCTCGAAAAGGACTACACTGCCGCGATTGACGTCTGGTCCGTTGGATGTATTTTTGCTGAATTGATGGGTATGATTAAAGAAAACGCTCCTACTTTCCTTGACAGAAGCCCTCTGTTCCCTGGTACCTCGTGCTTCCCTCTCAGCCCTAACAAGGCTGCTACTACCAAGAGAGGTGGTTTCCCTCACAGTTCACAGGATCAGCTGAACATTATCTTCTCAGTTCTCGGAACGCCTTCGGAAGAAGAGTTCGATTTTGTCACTGATGCCAAGGCTGTCGAGTATTTGAAGAGTTTCCCTCCACATAAGAGAGTCGATCTTGGCGAGTTGTATCCTGGCTCTTCCAAAGAAGCTATTGATCTGCTCGGCAAGATGCTCATCTTCAACCCAAAGAAGAGAATTACTATCGATGAGGCTCTGAGTCATCCATTCTTGAAGAAAGTAAGAGACGTATCTCGCGAAAAGGTCGCAGACGGCGCAATCACGTTAGATTTCGAGAAGGAAGGCGAGCTTTCAGTGGACAGACTGAGAGCATTGTTCGTTGAAGAGATGAAGTACTATGCCAAGAAGAAATAGATATAAAAACAAAAAATACCAACTAAAGCATATATTGATCGACTATATGAGCGTTTATTACATTAACAAAGAGGCTTATCTGAATAAGGCATTAGTGAATAGAAAGGTTTTTCTTAGAAGTTAAAAAACTATTCAAATCTACCCAACAATGAATGCATAGCAAGAAAAAATTGATGACCTCAAAATCAAACGTATTACTTAGAAAACAATAAGAAATCTAAAATTTCGAGTTCAACGAAAGAGATAATCGACAATATAGCTCTGCTGCCTTTGAATTGCAAATGAAACTCTAATTATTTGAGCTATGCGCATAAAGATCAAGTGCTTTGATATAATTAATCAAACATGCGTAAATATTTTATAATCGGAAGTTCAATTAAATAAATTGAATTATGCAAAAAACACATAACTTAAATCCTGCGGAAACTCTCTTGCTCTTTTTTTTTTTACGTATTGAAGAGGAAGCCAGAATCAACAGATTTTGGGCTTCTTCTCCTTTTTGAGTGCTTAAAACGTTCAGTGTTGTCATTCGAAGAGAGTTCTTCAAGGGAAATAATGGTATATGGGCATTGTATTTCATAGAAAATGATTCATTTATCAACTGAGTCTGTTAAAGGTAATCTATTCTATTGGAGAATACGAGTGGTCTCTGTAGAATAACCGTCGTAATGAATCATCAAAGGTAACGTCTTTAAGGATCGCATTAGATAATCCGATAATAATAATTGCAAAAAAGCATTTATTTCAAAATTTCGTTAACTTAAGTAAAATCTCAATTTAAGCCAGACTCAAAACAACATTTTGTTTCTAAGGCTTAAGTAGAGATGATGCAAGATCATCAACTATAGGAAAGTGAATTGATAAGATAGAGATGCTCAATTCAAAAACTAGTATCATGATCTAAAAATTATCATATAATGGAGTAGTTCAAGATAATAATAAAATGGGTCTATGGTAATCTACTATGAAAGACTAGTTTCTCAAATATATTAATACTTCTACATTCTCAATATAAAAGTAATGTATCCAATAGTATTTCAGATTAGAATTTGCAGAACTCAGCATAAGGTGATGGAGTTCAACCGAAAGAACTTTCAAAATAGCACTTGAGTCTAGGGGCTGAGATTAAGGAATCAAAAACCAAGAAATACATTCATTAAACATTTCCAATGGCAGAACCAGATAATTCTGAACCAATTTATCTTGAAAAATGCTTGGGTTATTGCAACGCAAACAATTTTCTTCAGAACTCGTAATTCCACTATTAAGCTAAGGGGAGCCTTAACAGCTTAGGATTGTAGCGTTAAACGTTGACATATTGTAGACATCGTAGGTACAGATGTAGTATATTTATCATCATAGATATTGGCATGGGGGAGGCACTGGTCATCCTTTGCACCACTATGTGACTCTGAATTCTTTGTTTTGTGGATTGATTGCATTGGGACAGAAGGTGAAAAACTCAAGATACATAAACAAACAAAAGTGCTCGCTTGATTTATTTTTTTTTTGCAACACCCTTTCAACTTCCAAATATTCCTGCTAGAATAAGGCTATTATTTGTTCATGATCTAGTAGCTTTTCCTTCGAAATTATTGCTTTAACTAATGTCTATAATAGATAACTTCTACACTCGTTGATCTAAATGACCGATGCATCGTCTCTCAAGAGAAATATTTTGATATGAATTGTCACATTAGTTCGCTGGAAGAAATCATTGGATTCTCGAAAGCCAAGAATAAATGTAAGCTCTCTCTCTTGCTCGCTGCTAAAATTTTCGACCGAATTTCGAATCCTTTCCTGTGACAATATTATACTAATCTTTGGTCGAATAATCGTGAATGTTAAAGATATTACATATAGAAGCCTTCAACAACGTTCTTATTCAAGACCAGCATGTTTGAATTTTGTGCTAATAATATTTGAGAAACAAGCTGAATGCCACTGAGGCAACCTTGATGTGTGTTCAATAACCGAAGAATTAGTTTCTGTTCATGTAATCTGGTTCAGAGCATAGGGATAATGTAGATACTTTGCTTGAAATAGAACGACATTGAGTTGAGTTGATTACGAAGTCGAATCTCTATATTGCAATCACACTCCTAGAAAGGAAGATTACTATTAGTTGAACTTGAATTTGCTGTCTGAAAGTAAGAGACAGTTTTAAAATACTCATTATACTTTATCTATTCTTGTATACGATATAGTTCGACCTCTATTGTTAATATAATCACCAAACCATTTGAATTTAGCAATTACTATTCTCATTGGAACTGAATTCATTGTCTTTGATACATGTACAGTATTAATTTAGTATTTCCAAATTCAAATTGCAAATAGTTTAGTTAATTGGATTAATTGTGAAGTTATGCTCGGTATTGAATTCTTTTAGAATTAATTTAAATAAACTTTGAAATGATGTTAAATTTTGAACTCGTTTATTCATATTTTTCAATGAATAAATCTTAGATATTATACCAATTTACGAATTGCAGATGTATTAAAAATATGTCGTGCTCTTATAAGTATCATTTTAAATACAATGTGAATTAAAGGATAGCAAAAGAAGAAGAGACTCGCACCCGTCGAGAACCTCAAAAAAAGTTATTCATTGAAAAACTTAAGCTCTTTCTTGTTGCTATGCTTGATGTAATATCTCGTAATGAGACTGAATAGTTTTGCCAATAAGATTCTGCTCGTAAACCAATATCCGTCTCTTCAAGCATGCCTTCAATTATCCTCCTTTTTTTTCAAAAATAAAACTTCAAGATTCGCAGCCTTAATCATTATCCTGTATTGCTTCCCGAAGGAACTCAAAAATTGTTTAAGAGACAGCGTCTCAGGCTAAGTTTGAAGGATTTTAGGCTTGGTTTTCACTTTAAAAGAATTTAAGATATTATTAAAATTCGATTATAATTAAATGCTCTGAGTACTTGATTAAAATAATATCAGGATGAAAAATATTATGATTTGTTGTTTAATCACTTAATAATGTGTGAAATAGACACCTTTGGTTACAAACTCTACCCTCTCAGATATAGTCAAAGAAAAAGCCTGTTGTTCTCAACTAGATGTACGATTGATCTCGCGCATACTTCGAAAATCAGTTTATTTGCTGTTTCAAGGACTTTGTAGAATTGGATTCTGCACATCAACCTTCAGCGAAATAATAAATTCCCAATTACCCTCTATATCTTGCGAATTATCGAATCATTTTTCTCTTTCATCGATGGCATTGGTGGTATCGCTTATCCATGTATAGAGACAATATTTTATCATGTCAGATACTACATTAATTCAATTTCAGAAAAGAATGATTAGTGCGTTATCCTACTTAAGCAAACAGCTATACCACAAGTCATCGTGTATCGCTTCATCCCTAGGCATATTCCTTTTTCATATTCAATTTTTTTTATCTTCTTATTCTTCACAGCACTTCTGCGGGAAAATTTAACAATCTAAACGCAACGGATTTACAGTGTGTCACAAGTTCAAATTGTCGAAAAATAGATGTTAAAAATTTAAAAAACCAATTCCTTTATTTTTAATTCGAAGTTAAGAAAGGTTACGCAGTTCATTCGACAACTCTTATATGCAAAGCAATAAAGAACCAACACATGAATCAGTGTCCACGTAAGAAATTTCAACTCCTCTCTCATTATTCACACAACAAACAGCAACACAATCCAGCATCCACCAGGCCTCATACCTTACTTGAATCCACAATCAATCGATCCTAATAAGTTAGCCAGCTGTGTTTCGCCCACAACAAACGAGTCGTATTCTATCGATAGAACCTATTTAGGTGAGCACTCACTTCAAATCCTTCTTCATTGACTCGATACACATAGACTTGTCTACAAGAACGATGCATTTGAACAACATATCAAGTCCTGTTTCTCAAATGTGCAATCCGTCAGGCATCGGAGGAGATGGTTGTGAAAACAGCATGCGGTTTCAGCTAGAGGACGTGAATTTCATTGAATACGAGGAATTTCACCCTGATAAGCAACCATCAAATTCTGTTAGACAAGATACTTGTGATGCTTCTGAAGAGAAAGTTGAGTTTGTTGGAACTAGCGATTTAGATCTTATCCAAGAGACTCAAAATCAAGAAAATATTCTGGCGCAGCAGGGGGAAGTCTATGCAACAACTGATCGATCAGAAAAAGATTTGCCATCACAACGACAAAACCCTGTGAAAATTCTATTTGAACTGCAAGAGACCGATGTGATTAGAAATTCTGTTCAAAGCGTTGCTGATTCAAAGAGCACTGGCAGCAAGAAAGGTAAAAGAGACCATGGCGAGATGCCACTGCAAGAGCCTCAAAGCAGATATGATTCAGTGAATACTTCAGTATATCTTCAGGAAAACTTAAAAGGTATCTTCTATTTAATGAAGGGAATTTGTGACTCAAATGAATTATGAATAGAGAGGCTATCTCAGCAGGATGATAATAGCAGTAAAAATTCTGTTCAAGAAGCATGTGACTCAAAGCCTGACTCGGATAATGTACGTTTCAGGTTTCGTGGATCTGCGAAACCGACGGAGGATTCAGTGATAATGGATCTGAGGGAGAAAATTCTGCAGAAAGATAAAGAAATTGAGCGGTTGATGACTTTGACGAAGAATAACTCGAAGAAAGATGACATTGAACAGCCAAGTCCAAATCGATATTCTGAGCGGCAAATGGTGGAGAAAACCCTTGCTGAATTTAATAGAGAATTGCGAGAAGAGCTTGCTGAGGCTTATGAGAGACAGCAGCAGCTTGAGGATGAAAATTGTAGTTTGAAGAACCAACTCGCTGAGATGGTATGTTGACATCCATTTACATGACCTTTAAACTTAATATGTGGCTACAGAAAGAGCGAATGGTAAAATTAGAGGAGAAAAAGTCGAAAGCCGAGGCGATTGAGTTTTCTCTGCAGAAGGAGATTCAATCTAAAGAGATGGAAATTTATCATTTGTTAGAAGAGCAAAATCACCTCCAAACAAAGAAAATGAAGCTGAAAAGCATCGTGAAGCAAAAAGACTCGATTATCGAAGAGTTAAGAAACCAAAATGAGCAGCTTGCGCTGTTGAACCAGAACGACATCTATTCATCGTGAGTTTATAGGAATGGTTTTTTGGAAATAACACTTATATTCTAATAGCGTCGCTGAGAAGAACAAAATATATAAGGAGAAGATCGAGCAGCTGAATAAGCAACTTGAGACTCAAAAGGATATTATTAAACAAAAAGAAACAGCAATTGATAGTCTTCTAACGAAGATGGATGCCTTAGCGAATTCAAACCATGAGAAAACAAATCAAATCACGACGCTTAAGAATGAGCTGAAACTCTTGAAAGAGCAGGTAGAACTCCAACGCAAAGAGAGCAGACCTGTATCCACTGCGTGCCACAGCCACAAGAACAGCTTAGATGCCGTTATTATTCCAACTCAACTCTCGAGAGACAGAGGTAAGGTCTCATTTGAGGAAAATCGCCTTAGAATTTTGCTTTTAGATTCGAAGCCTGCTTCTAGGAGAAGTGAGGGCACGGAGCATAGATACAGCGATATCCATCAGAAAAAGCAGACTTTGGACAATTATGGAAATGAGAAAAAGCTGTTGAGCTCTACAGGCAGCAGAGGGATGTTTTCGAGCACAGAGTGGAATGGCAAATCAACAGAGTATGACTTTTCTTAATTATATTGAGGAAATTGAATGTATTTGCTTAATATAGCGAGATTACGAGATCAGTGAACCATAATGATAGCAGAGACAGCGACGGATTGCACTTCAGGGATCGCACTCCTGAAGTCGAGGAAATCAATAACAAGCCACCGAAACATAAACTTCAGACCAAAGGGTCTGAGTCTGACTTAAGCGGAAAGAACCAAAACGAGAAAGAGATGCAAAATATTGAAGATTTGCAGAAACGACTCGCATATCTAAAATCGAAAAGACTCGAATTTGAAAAAAGAAAATATGTAAAGCAATTAGAGTATTGAACTTGAACTAATCTTCCAAATATGTATATATATAGCAAGCGTTGAGTATCGGCCGAGATGATTCTCAAGAAAAAAGAAAAGAAGAAAACTTATACTGCACCCAAACTTTCGTTAACTTAAAATCTCTCTCATCAAATGTACTGCTTAAATGAGCAATTGGTGCTGACCGTCAACTAATTTAGGTTCAAACAACGGCGTCTAGCCCATTAATGTCAACGAAGAAGAAAAAAGAAATTTCACTCAAAGACAAGGAGAATGCTCTTTCTCGATACAATAATTACTTCCAAGGCATGGAAGAACCTGGAAGTGTTTTCAAGGAGCCTTTCTCAAGGACACAACTGAATTTTACTGAAGAAAACAACTCTCGACAATCGTCTAAGAGGTAAATCTCAACAATTACTCTGAGGAATTTGCTAATGAAAATATGCTCATTCAAAGCCGCCCTCCCAAGGTAGAACAAAACCCGAATTTTAATAAAACAGACTACGTGAACGTCAAAGCGGCGACCAGGTATTCCAATGCGCCAAGTAACTCCGGGATAAAGCAGCAGGAGGTGCCAATGGCTTATGGTAAGTTACTGAAGTTACGAAGAATGTAATACATTGTTTATTAGCTAAAGCGCATAAGAAGAGCTATGATTCAATGATCAGCAAAGCGAGTCCGAGCAACAGCGGCTCAAAGGGTAAAGTTGACAGAAACCGATCTTCGACGCGCCAAAAAGAGATGCGTGATTACCTTAGCAAAGGAACATTAACTCCGAGCTCTCAAAACAGACTTTTTGATAAGATTCGCAAATAATATAAGAGAATGATTAGCTATTGTACTAACAGCAACAAACAAATATTTTTTTGGGAATTTTTTATTATTTGCGAATCAATCTTTTGTAATTTTATTTGATCTTTATTGGTTTTAGCACCCCATTATTGCTTTAAGCAGCTGAAATGCTGTTGCATAAATTTTCAAACTATGGTTTAATTTTGCTGAACCAAAATAGAAACATTCTTACTTAGTATGGACCGACATCAGCATGAAAGGCAAAAATAATCGCTCTACACAGCTCAAAACAGTTGAAAACCCTATTCTTATACTAAGAATCTTCCTCTTTGAATCTCAATATCCTTGTTGTTGCATTAATATAAATCGTAATTCAAATCAATGAGTGCATGATACTGTTATTGTTAATTCCGATACAATAAATTTATTCGAAATGCGAGTCTTGGCAATCATCGTTCAAAACAAACGTGGAGAGAACCTTTTCGTTGTTACAGCCAGCGTTTTCCCAAGCGAAATTGCTTATGAATACTCCAAAATTATCTATGACATCATAATTCAGAAATTTAGTATAAAGTTTCAGCCTATCAGCATTTTCTCATCACATTTCAACAGAAAGAAACCAAAAAATTGACAGAAGTTTCCTAATTACTCAGAATCTTACTTGCTTATGCAGTATCTCAAAAGAAGTATTCGACTCCTCCTCCTGATCAGCACTAACTTCAACTGTTTAGCTTATCATACAAATTATTACAGGGAATCATCAGACTTTCATCGGCTTGGATTGTTTGAAAAAAGTAAATGAAGTCGTTTTGAAATTCCAAAGAAACGAGAGCTTACACAAACGTTATTTGGAAGTAACTCACGAGTCTAATGGCAAAGATCAATTAACTTTTTTTGCAAGTTATTCCTCACTCTCGAAGATATGATCTACACCAGAGAAGCAAACCCTCTGAGAATGATTCTTCCTCTTAAGGTCGCTGATATCCACTCGACGAAGAAGTCAGTTGATGCAGAAATTCTCGATAAATTCCCGTTAGTTACGAATGATAGCGAAAAATCAATAATACAGGATGTGCCACTGAAATATTCCTATCGTACTTTCTCAGCGAAGCAAAACGATCAAATTCTCCAAAATGTAATAAGCGGTTTATTGGTTGATAACCCAGAGATTGGATCCTCTTCGCAAAATTTACAAAATTTCAAAACGGCAGCTTATTCGAGGGCTTTCCCATTGAAAAAGACTGGCTCAAAGCCTACAAATGCTAGGATTTCGTATAACCGGAAACCAACAGTGCAACAGCCGCAAATGAGCCGGGGAAGTTCAAAAGCAAGCGAGCAATCAACGCCGAGAAATGATGTGGTGGATTATTCAAGTGTTGTATCGAAACCAACAACAAGCACTAGTACTCAGAAGCAAGCGCAATCAAAGCCTGGTGAAAGCAGCATGGACATCTTCAACGAATTTGATAGCGTTGTTGGCAATAAGTCTTCCGGGGCTTCTTCCTCGTCATCCCAAAGACAGCCCACTCAAAAGAATGCGCCAGCTGATGACGATATTTTTGATCTTCCTGCAAAGGCGCTACACATAAGTACTCGTGCTATTTGTCGTCATTTCTGACGAGGTGCTGACATTTTTAGATCCGACTATAACGAAACAATCATCAACTGCAACAGTGGATCTGTTAGACCTTGACGAGTTTGATAACAGCAGTAAGGATTAACTCTGAGACAGGTAATGACGCGGATATGAAATATTAGAACCTGAAGAGAAGAAATCGAACGAAAAAGATTTCAATAACTTTGAAATGTTTAACTCCGTTGTCGGCGGCGGCCCTTCTCCAAATCAAAATCTGGAGAAGAAAATCGATCTTGATGCGATAACCGCCTTCAAACATATGGTATCAAAGAATTGTTGCAGTTTGGCAATAAACTTATTGATTAGGAAAAACTCAATTTAGGCATAAGAAATGGCAAAATCGAAGAGGTAAAGATATTGGGACAACTGTCAATCGACCTTAAAACTGAAGCATTTGGGGTAACATTTCGTTAAGAATATCTCAAATTGAGTGCTACTTTATCGCATTAACTAGTTTGGAGAAAATCATTTTTATCTTGGTTCCGAAGGAGAGTCATATCTATGGGAAGATAGCAAAAAAGTCTCAAAAAAACCAAGTGGTCAGGGAATCTCATTCGGCAGTCATACAGAACATATGCAAAAGTATGAAATAGATTTATTAGCAATGAAATAAACTCCTCTCTACTTTTTCTCATAGACTCACGTTAAATCACGTGAAAGACACACAGCCGGTTGTAGATTTCATCATCAATCCAAAATGCCTAGATTCAACTATGCTTCCTTTGTTTTTTATCTTTAAAAACGAGACAAACTCTGAAGGAAATGCTGAAATAACAATGCAATATAAGGTATTATCGTTCTTTCTCAAAACAGATCCTTGAGCACTTATTAGATGAATGAAAAAATCCAATATTCCCTCTACGATGTAGAAATATCAGTTTTATTTAAAGCCAAAGTTCCAAGTAATCATGTGAAAACCAACCCAGCAGCCCATGTTGTCGAAGGAAACAAAGTGGCTTGGAGAGTAAACAACGCATCTATCTCACGCGACTCACTATTTTTTTAGACAAAAGGCCTTCAGCCTAACAGCAAAGGAAAACTTGCGGTTCTTGTCGCCAAGGCTAGCGTCCCTGAGAACAGTGCGCTCATTGATTGCTTCAGACTCAACTTTAAAGCACCTGTAAATTCCCTTCGGCTTACCATTCCAATTCACATTTTTTTTCAAAGGCATCATCACTTGAAGGTTTGAAATTCTATCTCACCACAGATGATAAGGCGAACGCTGGTCAGTTTAGCAACGAGAAAGTATTTACAGCGGCTACTAAGAAATTATTTGTCGAATACAAAATTCTTGCATAGGACATCGTGATGTCATTCTTTTCTCATGATAAGTATCTATATCCCTTATAATCACGTTTTTGAACTTGTGATTGATTATTAAAACCAAAGGCACTGCCTTAGCTTCCGATATAATTTATTGGTGTTTTATTTTAGACTCTTTAATTAACAAGCTTGTCGATTTATCCTTGAGAATGGCAGACAACATTGAAATAGACAATTCTCGTGGAATCAGCGGTGCAAAAGTTGATCCAAATACAGACCATCATGACAGCTCAACACTTAGTACTCGTCTATTTACAGCGGAATTTTTGTAACGGTCTATTTGTTAAAAAGATAGTGAATTAAAGGCCCACGTCCTTGTAAGGGATTCGAAACTAAATTCAGAAGACGCGTATCTTATTACTAATGAAGAGGCCTTGTTCTAATCTTATTGCTCTGTGTCTAAAGGGAAACCATTGCGAAGCTCAAACGACAAAATCTTCGATTAAGAGAGGAGTTGAAACAATTGAGTGATCAACTAAATCTGTATATTGAAAAGCAAAAAGCTAAACGCTATGAAAAACCGAATCTCGACCAGAATCTCTCCAAAGGTATTCGAAATGCTTGTTGCTAGGAGCTAATTGCAATAATCCAAAGAGGAGTTGAAGAGAGAATTGGAGAACGCTCAGAAGCAAATTCAAATATACTCAAAGGATATAAAAATCATGAAAAATCGCATGGAATTGGCCTACTCAAATGACAGGTCGGTTACTATACAAAATAGGAAACATTGAGCTGATTAATGCTAAATTGCAGGTTAGAGAATGAACTCAAGGAGAAAGAGAGAGTGATTGAGAAGCTAACGGATGAGAAAAAGGTCCTTGAAAAGATTGTAAGAGATCTAGAAAAGCAGAATAAAGAGCTAAAAGACGAATATAGCAAAGGGTCTAACGTAAGTTATTGGCATAAAATCCTGAAAAGACTAATAATTTGATCGGATGCTTCAAGGTGGCAGCTTACCTCGAAGAAATAAAGCATTTAAGGCAGAAGGTCAGAGATCTCGAGGAAAGAGAGGCAAGGGCTGAAAAAACTGCGCAGAAAAAGCATGCATATTATATTGTGGTGGAGCAAAAATACCGGGATATTTGTCAGCAATATGGCATCGAGCCAATGAATCCTTCAGGGACCACTCGAAAGAACATAACTTTTGATCTGGGTCAAGGGAAGCACCTAACCCGAGGTGATGTAACACGTTCTGATGCTAATGTTCGGTTGCTGCCAAAGAAGACGCGCACCACTGAAGACGATGAGGCTCTGGTAATGGTTTGAGTGCATGAAGAAATTGAATTCTTTTGCTAGTTAACGGAAGAGAAGTTTAGGGAGATGCAAAACGCGATTACGATTCTCAAGAAAGCGCATTTATCAAACGAAAAAAGATATAAAATGGAGCTGGATTCCAAACAATCGAAACTTACTGAAGTCGAAAATGAACTGAAAGACAGCAACCAAAAGCTTCGTGAGAAGGAGAAGGAAGTGAATATCTTGAACTCGAAGTTGAACGAAATGAAAAGAACCATCAGAGCGCAGTTGCTGCCGCCTTTAGAAGATGATCTGGATCGTAGCAAAGGTAGGATTGGTGCACATACCACTAAGAAGTAAATCATATCTCATTTTGTGAAAAAAGTACGATTTGAACCTCTTTAGTATCAGAACGAAGACAGAGAAAATTGGGGCGGTTAGAAAAGACGAGAGAGGGAAGCCCGCAACAACTGACCAAGAATTTAGTGATCAAGGCCTCCTGAAAGGCTATAAAGACACAAAAATTATTGGCTTTAGAATCTGGTACACAAGCAAAAACATTACTGGTATCCAGGCGATTTATAGAGATAGCACGGAGAAACAGATCGAAGGAGCAGCTTACGTCAGTGAAGCTTCGAAGAGCCAATCCAAAGAGGAATTATTCCATTTGGATTCAGGTGACCATGTGAAAGAAATCTGTGGCTTCTTGGATAAGGACGAAAAGTACGTTCAATCGTTGATTATTACGTCACAAAAGGGCGAATCCAAGAGAGTTGGAAACTCAACCTCTGAAAGTAAGTTATTTAAATTGGATATCAACGAATATGAGTATCCATCGATACTCTATGGGGCAATAGAGAAGCAATATGGTATTAGTATATTATTAGGCGTGTTTCTAAGTGTATTATTTAATAAATAGATGACGAAACTGAAAAAAGTAGCCTCTTGACGAAAATTGGAGTGGTTATCAGGTCGAATGCTGTTGAAGAAGATATTGACCAGAAAGACTCTGTGGAAAAGAGGCGATTTGACCCTCTCAACGCTCCGAATCGAAAATCTCTGCCAAAATTCCTCAAATAAAGGATGTGAATGCCAGAGTGAATCCCAATTATTTTTGCGATAATATATATAGTAATGTCTGACTAGAGTATAGTTTTAAGACTATCATGCGTGTTGTGTGTAGTTTTGTTTAATGAGCTGAAAAGCTTCCAAAGAGAACTCTATAAAATGAATATCATACATTATTGGTTGCTTAAGCGTATGGCTATTATTTTCGAGAGTCGGCCGATCAACAACCTCCACGTTCTCTTAAATGAATTTTCGGATCAGCCAATCAAAATAAGTTTTTTTTTCTAAAGGCCGATTAGCCAATTAGCATTCAATTACATAATAAAAATTAACTAAGATACCGATATATTAAAAAAATGGCCCACAAGCAGAAAGCCAACGCTTCCAACAAGAAAAGCGGCCGCGAACCTGCATTCTCATTAAATCATTCCAAAAGCAAACATAAAAAGGACGCTTTTGGATATGGAGATGAAGAGCAGAAATCTTTCAGCTATTCTGATCATTATAAACCCACAATCTCAGAAAGCAAAATGATGATGCCGGATTCGATGGCTCGAGAATCGAGGGAAAGGAAAGATGAATCCGAGACTCGCAATCTCTTCAAGGAAAAAGCAAAAAAATTTCTTCAAATGTCAAAATCCAATGGAGGGTATACTTTCATGTCATATCAAATTGAAGGTACTGGAGACCTCGAGTTCCATATAGTCGAGACTGACTACCGCATAGAGAAATTAGCTCCTGATAATACCATTTCAAAGGTGCACTCGAATGGAAAAGCTATGATCCCAATAAACCCGAGTACATATAGAAAGAAAATCGATCAACTTTGTGATCTACTCTTGGGAGGAGGAGAGCCTGATAGCAGCAGTGCGATGCAGGACGTACCTACACGTGAAGAACGCTTCAATCGTCCTGGCAGGTTTTTGTATAAAAGAGAGTTTGATGACGCGTCTCTCTATAGATTTGAAGATGAAGGTCCTATCTTCGGCGATAAATTCGAAATATTTCAAAGAGCAATCGAAATAGCATTGAAAAAAGCGTGGAGCTTTCTAAATGAGCCGTGTAGAAAAGCGCTGGAGAAGAAAGGCTATTGGCGATTGATACCGTTTGTGGCCACCATACATAATAACCGTGAAGATTCAAAAGATTATGAATATCGAGTAGTTCCTGTAGAAATGGAATGCAAAATAGTTGATGATAAAGGGAAATTGCTGTGTCGTGTTCAAATAAATATTGATAAACCGTCACTCAAGGACAGAGGTCCTTTGCACCCTCATATTGGTTATGAAGTGAAATACGTAGTAGGAGCTGGACCAGAGATAGAATTTACGAAGGAGAAAAACAAATATTCTGGCCATATATTTTTGAATGAAGTTCCCACAGGCCGACCCGGCAGGCCTGGGCAAAGCTTCGAGGAACCAATATTACTCGGTGGGAAGCTTCATGAACCGAAAGAATTGCTGGAGATTGATTTCTTTAGGGCTCTCTGAGAAAAATATAGATCTGTGCCAACTTATCGAGAGATCAAACAAATTGGAGGTCGGCTTTTCAATTCAATAGTATTTAGGAGAAATTCATCAGTATTTAGTTCAGATAGGCGTATTTTCTTCCACAAATTGCCGATATTTCCTTCAACTTTCTACTCTCTATTCGCTCTTTATAAAATAGCGTTCAGTTCAAATTAAAATTTAGGAAGATCAAATTTAATAGAATTGAAATTTAGGCCTTCAAATGAGGAGTTTCTCTTAAATTAGCTATCCAAACCAAACGCAAACTTCGTCCTTGCAAGCTTTTCCCTTGTCCTTTCACATTCACAGCCTTTTTAGAATGTTTTTCTCCCTCATTGCATTCTGACATCTTTTAATCATTAAGAACGAATTCATCGCTTTATCTCGCCTTTTTTACATATTCTTATCATTATCAAAGTTTTTTTTTTTGCAGGATTGCTCAGTCTATAGTTTTCTTAGTCGTAATTTAATAATTTTCAGGACAGCGTTCAGCATACTATTCTTTTACCGTGATTCGTTCTATTAGGACATCAAATAAAAAGTCACAAATTGAAACTGGAAACCTGAGCTTAATTAAAACCGATTCAGCACTATAAAGAATAAACATCATTCATTATCTCATTTGTTCTTAAATCTTTCAATAATCCAAGCCAAGTATGAAAAACAAAGTGAGTCAGTCACCCACTGAAGAAGAAGTTGTTCCTACGAACAAGTAAATCACTTTTTTTCTGGCTTCGAATGAGAATTATCTAATCTCTATCTTCTATAGAAGCCAAATTGTCGATCGGTCACAATTGTCTTACTTAAACGAAGACGAAACATTAATACGAGTAAATCCAGAAGATAATGCCAGCAGTATTCATTATCAATAGGCAAAAGGAACTGGAAGCGCGACGAAGAGCTCAGCAGATCAGCAATCCTTAAAACAAAATAATTCACCTTCGACTTCAAGCATAACAACAAAGGGGACGAGTGTTGGAATTGATATTGGAGAGTATAAGAGTCCAAATTGGAGAGAAAAACTGGGAGCAATTCTGATGAACAAATATATGGACTTGTTCTTCATCATTTTGATCCTTGTCTACATTGCGCTTGTGGTTGTGAATGTAATTGTGGAAGATGGATGCTCTGCCGACCATAGCACTTTCGTTGAAAGTCTTCACTACTGTGAAGTCGCAATCCTGGGTGTTTTCATACTCGAAATTATCTTAAAAGTGATTGCTTTAGGACCCATGGTAATGATTTGTCTAGTCCTGAGCTAATGTAAATGTGTGAAATTAGGAATATTTTAAGGATTGCTGGTATATCTTTGATGCTGTGATCATCTTGATATCGCTCGCACTCGTAATCGTGGATTTGAAAGTGGAAGCGAATATAAAAGGGTTGAGTGAGCTGCGAGGTCTTTTCCGGCTATTCAGAATTTTCTTGCTTTACAGAAAAGCGACTACATTCACAAGCGTCGCAAAGAAAAGAATCCGCACAGGAGGTTTCCATATCAAGTCACCAGTAGAAACCGTAATTGAGCTGCTGTCAACTCTGCGAAATTTCACAAAGGATAAAGAAACGCTTCGGGAAATCAACTGGTAGCATATTCTCAATCATAAAGACAATGTCTTTATCATTCTTCTCTTTCAACAAAGGGCAATTGAGATCGTCTCATCCAATAAACTTTATGACGTTATCATTGAAAGAGAAACCACTGAAGAAGGCTCCAATGAAGTAAAGTGAAAAGCCAAATATTTAAGTTAAATGGGGGTTAGGTAACTGACTGGTTAAAGAGTTGTACGCCTGTTATCAACGTACAAGAAAGAAGAAAAGCCTTGCTGTATACAATTCCAGTGAAAGTCAATGAAAAAAAAGAAAGAAAAGATTCACATTCGCATATTGACTCAAATCTTCCTCAAGAAGTACATAGTGCAAAGAAAATGCCTCTTAGATGATGATCTACTACTAGGTGACAGCTTTTCTGGATAAAGACGTCTATGAACTAGGATTTGATGTTTTTCAATTCTCAAAACTCATTCCGGGCCACGAGCTGATCTCGATGATGCAGTACTTGTTTCATCAGCACCATCTATTTGATAGTCTCGAAATCAATATCCCGACATTTACTAAACTTGCCGATAAAATCCAGCATGGGTAACTTGATATTTTGGATGAAAATGTGCTTAGATTTACTGATGTAGATATCGAAATAACCCATATCACAATGCTATTCACGCCACTGACGTTTTGCAGACCGTAGCGTACTTTACGATCAAATGTGGATTTAAAGATAGTGCCGAGCTGGATCAATTAGACCTTGGTGCTCTATTCTTCTCCGCTGCTATTCACGATTACGATCATCCGTAAATATTTTTTAGAAATGAGAAAGCAATTTAATCCTAATTCCTCAGAGGCTACAACAATATGTATCACGTTAATGCTCAGCACGAATTGGCTATTCGATATAATGGTACGATCTAATAACATGATGCAAGGTATTAAGTTTCTTTGTTAGACAAGGCAGTTTTAGAAAACTACCACGTGGCATGCGCCTACTCGCTAATGCAGGCTAAAGAATATAACATATTCGTGAATCTCAGCAAAGCTGACTACAAAATAATGAGAGAAAAAGTCATCGCACTAATACTCGCGACTGACATGTCTCAGCATTTTGCAGAGTTAACTTTACTTAAAACACGGCTTGCATCAGGTAACTCAATGACGAGCCTGATAGAATGAAGCTAATTGTGTCCAATTATTTCAGATTTTGATAAAAAGGCAAAAGACAAGCTTCTCTGCATGAAGATGATCTTGCACTCTTCAGATATTAGTAATCCAGCTAAGCCTTGGCCTGTCTGTGAAACATGGGCCTTTAAATGTCTTGATGAGTTTTTCGCTCAGGTAGTAGTTGTTCTCTTTTGATGTGAGG
>ENA-UOTZ01000967-UOTZ01000967.1-compost-metagenome-genome-assembly--contig:-NODE-967-length-22115-cov-14.988520_pt1 | contig 22115 bp, 14 predicted proteins | sample MGYA00238144_ERZ746983 | MGnify/ENA primary metagenome ERZ746983 (study PRJEB28759, sample SAMN06268863) | compost metagenome | isolation source: single cell | place: USA: California, Emeryville, Joint... | reverse complement strand
TACATGGTCAGGTGGCTTGGGAACGGAAAACCGGGTAGATAGATCTGACTTTGCTTGCATTAATATCTTGAAATGGATAGAGAAGGTTGAACAAATATTAGCTAGTTTTGAATCGTTCTTGTTTAATTTTATTGTGAACTATGTTGATTTTACAGGTCTCAATAGTGATACCGTATAAGTGGCAAACTTGAGAAGTAAAGTTTCAATGTCTCGAAGCTCATTTCCTCCATGATTGCGAAAAATTTCATTTCCATTACCCATCATCCACATCTTAGAACGTTAATCGTAGCCTATAGAAAAAATTTTTACTGAATTTCGCGGAAAGTTAATGGCACTTGGAAAGTAATTTGAAATAATTGACCTGGAAACTTACTATAATTTCGTGATTGTTGGAATGTGGAGAAACTTTCTTTGAGGCAAATTTAGATAGATAAATCTTTTTAATATTGACTCAACTCGAACCTACTGAAGGAAACTCCAGATTTGATCTTATGCATAAACAAGAGGATTTTTTCATGTGAAATTCTGTAATCCAGAACTTGTAGAAATTGTGTACTGCTATTTAAATTTGAGCAAGTGAATTTAAGCTAAAGAAATAGGCTCCCCATTAAAAAGGTTTATCAAATTATATCAATCTTTAAGCTTGGAATTGTGAAGAGCACAAAGAAACACCGACGTTTAACAACATCCTCTCTTAGACAAGGCAGGATTCTCTTGTTTCATTGGCTGAAGTTGAGATTTAATCACAGGAGCTTCTTCCATCATTCTTTCATCTACAGTCCTCCTCATCAGAGGAATTAGTTCATCGAATGCCTCTCTGATATTTGAACCAGTTTTAGCTGATACTTCAAAGAAAGAAGAAACACCGAGACTTGAAGCAACCTGATACCCAACGTCATAGCTTATTTCTCGACGACTTTCGAGATCACTCTTGTTTCCAATTAGGACAATATTAGTGTCTTTCGGGGCTTGCTTTCTAGCTTCGCTAACCCATTTTTCGACATTAGCAAAGCTGTCTTGATTAGTTACATCATAAACAACGAAGACCCCATGGCAGCCACGATAGTAAGCGGAGGTAATTGTTCTGAACCTCTCTTGGCCGGCTGTATCCCAAATTTGAAGTTTCATTTCTTTGTCTTCAAATGAAACTCTCTTTATCATGAAATCAATCCCAATGTTACAGTAGTAATTTTCCGAAAATTCGTCATGTACATATCGTCTAATCACGCTAGTTTTGCCAGATCCAGAATCTCCAATTAGCAACACTTTGAATAGATAGTCATAGTCGACGGCTTTTTTGGAAACAGAAACGGATTGGTTTTGCATGGGTTGAATTGGTATATGGTTTGAATCAGGAAATGCGCAGATTAGAAGATAACTTTTAGTTCCAAATTATTATCGGATTTTTCCTCTAAATTAGATAAATGAAGAGATTCAAGTTTGATACCGTAAAATATAGCGCCAATGAAAACCAATTTCTCTTTGTGATACCGTAGAAATGCATTTGCAGCTAAACTAGCAAGGATTTAATTGGAAAAACAATGTATCCTCAGCGTTCTGTATACTTAATTCTGCACATGTTTGGCTAATATTCACCACAGCAGCCAGCCATCCTGATGAATAATCTATTTTTCTTTATATTTACAGGTAAATGTGATTTTTAAATGCAACAATACAAATCTTCAACATACATTCGCTGAAATTTTACCAGGAAATTAGCAAAAGCGTGTATTCTCTACTATTTTCTTAAGCTTTTTACGAGATTTAACAAATCCTTTGCAATTATTTGAGGAAATGTCTCTTTTTAAACATCAATAACCACAGATATTGATCAATATTAAATATATAGTAAACTTTTTTGCTTCATTCTTTTTTGGTTACTCTACCAGGCCAGTTATGACATGTAAAATAAGTTAGTCTTGAAAATTTCTGCATTAAATTAAAGCATTCCATTATTTATAAATCAGCTGATGCTGTTACTGATTCCAGCGTTAAGCCATGTTCAGACCTCATTGTTAATCGGTTATTTCCATCAGTCACTGAGCTTTTCTCAATCTTTCCCATACAAAAAACCCATCGAGTAATTTTCCTTCAATTCACATTGAAAGTCAAAAATATTATCATGTGAAAACTTGCAAATCACGCAGATTCCAATAGGTAGCGAATATTCATACATATAGTTTCAATATTGATACTATTTCTTCTTATTCCTCTTATCTCTGGTGCACAGGTTATAAACAAACCCAAGCAAAATAAATGCTCCTGATACAACTTGAATTCCAAACGAGGCAATAATAATTGGATAAATATCCCTAGTACTTTCAGGAATATCATTGTAGCTGCTCACTGCATTCTTCAGCGTCAAGTCCTTGAAACAGTTCTTTGAGATCAGCGTATTAAAGAACGATTGGTAGCTCTCAAGGTCCTGGAACATGGTTCTTCCGAAGAAATACGCAATGAAATTAAGCGAAAGTCCAGCAGCGACTATTAATAGGAGAGGCCAATGAATTCCTTTTCCAATTCGCTCAATGTGCGTCTTTCTGTTCCCTTTCTTCATACATAACAAATACATCACAGTCACCAACCCAAGGGCGCCAATGATAATAAAGATGACCTCACACAAGAGCAATACTTTAGAAACTGTGCTTGGAGCGTTCGAAAAATAATCCGGATCGATATTTTCGCAGTAAGTGGTGTCGGAGAAATCGACCTTGCTTCTTGAATACAGCTGGGCCTTACTGCCGCTCAAATAATCGCTGTATCCATATGTATTTAAATCGATAAACGATGCCATTCCATTGTCATCATAGAATTGCTTCTCGGTTAAAGATAAAACCTGGCTTGAATAGTTATCTGTGCCATAGGTCCCACAGCCACTAGGAGATTCAGAGAGCAGCGGGTAGTAGTCTCCTGATTTTACTGGATGATCTTCAGGCACGAGGCAGGGAGCTCCATTGAATTCAACTTGAAGCGTCTGTAACGGCGTCTCATCGTAGTCGGAATCCAAGATAAGATAGCCTCCTTCATGAAGTGCCAGCAGACTCTGGTTAGCAGTTAACGTCGTATTATTGGTTTCTGAGTACGTTACTGACGTGATCGGACAGTCAAGGCTCGATCTTACGCATAGGAAAGCTCCGCAGCTTTTGTAGCCAGTTGCGCATTGGTCAGTGTAATTATAGTCATTGGTAGCGGAATTCATATATTTCACGCAAAATGAATTTCCTGCCCAATACTTCAAAGCGATAGGATCGTGGGCGGAGATGCTCGAGCAGTATCTCGAGTTCTCGCCATTGAAGAATGAGCTATTTGATTCACAGCTTCCTACGCTCAACGTATAGTTCTTGGTAGCGGTGTCGACACAATAGCACCCTTCTTCAACCCCAGGCCAGGTTGCTAATGTGAGCATTTCGTAGCTGTTAGGACAATTAGTGTTGTTAGTGGCGAGTTTGATGTCAAGAATTGGAGGGGTATCGATATTCGTTTGGATGAAGGACATGACGCTCGTCACGTCGCCGGAATTGTTCCGGAGGAGGTAGATTTTGACAAGAACAATGGCGGATAAGGCAAAGAGGCTCAGGCAGAAGACATATGCGCAAAATCCGGTTATGGATAAGAAATACTTGGAGAACCTGGAGGTTTTTTCTTTGTCTTGGTGATCTAGCCTGGAAGAGCGAGTGGGATGAGGGACATCGTCGAAGTGTGGGTCGTCGAGAGGGTGGAGCAGGGGCTTTCTTTCGCTATCGTTCATAGGGTTCGAATTCGTTTGATGTTTAACTTTTAATAAAAAACGTGCTCTTTCAAGTTCGTTCATTTATGCTGCTCGTTTTAACCGTTTTTTATATGCTCAAGGCCGCTAGGCTCAATTTGTCGAAGTAAAAAAACACGCAGGAAGGATATGCAGAGCAAAAAGAAATTTCAATTAGTAAGTATTGACTCGATGGAGTTAAATAATCTACCAACGTCTAATATCTCCGGTGTTAAGCTAAATTGGCACTTTAATGGGCATCTTTCAACAATGTAGGAAACTAAACGGAGATTTAGTTGTGTATTATGATAATTTTTCTCGCAAATTGATGCTGTGATAGTAATTAGAGAGCAACTTATCCTAACTCTTATCATTGGGGGAAAAGCTCTTAACTAAGCAATTTAGATCTAATAGTGATATTTTCCTCCCAATTTGAATCGGCTTGGATTTACACTGTTTATGGATTAAATAATCTCTTGGCCATAGCTCTCTGTTGACAGTTAAGGCATTGAGCACGAAAATCCTTTTGTTTTTCCAGATATCTAAGATATCAGAAATAGACCTAATAATTAATATTATGCAGTTGTGGTGTAATTAAGCTCTTTCATGCCTCTTACCTCGGTTAAGAGAGCATATACTTATGTCCTACCTCTTTGAAGAAGAATAGTCTGGACCTACAACTACTACTACCTGAATAATAAATAAGCATTCTCAACACTTAATTAAGACAATAAGAAAATAAAATTAAACGGATAGCTTCTAATTAGAAGGATGCTTGCTCATGGATAAAAAAGAAGGCACAATAATATTGAAAATTATAGGACTGGATAATGCTTAAGAAGCTCCTCATAACTCTCTCCATATTCTAGCACCCAATAACACAATGAAAATGTTAAGAAACCGATTCTTTTTTATGCAATGCTAAAGGTACTCCGATCGACATGAGTTCCTGTTTTCTCCCAAATACCCTACTATCCAAAACTCAACTCGGTTGGAATGTCGAAAGTCAGTTTCTTTTCATATTGCTTCCAAAATATAACCAAAAGATGAAATTAACCTCGTGTAGACATAGAGTAAGACCGAACAGCATTTATAGGTCCATACTTATTTATATTTGCCTGCCTGATACATAGCGATAATTGAGCCAAAAAAAACTGCAAAATCTTCTTTTCTAATTCCTCTTGATCGAAATATATCACTTTTATTTCCATATCTGGCCAAATTCTTACTATTTCAATAGATTTTATTCTTTTCTTCGCAGTCTCCGATTGCTTCGTCACTTCCATGATACTTTTCACAATTTCCTTGAGATTAGTAGTGACTATTTGATATAATTCCAGAGTTATTTCATCTTTAATCTTCGAATTTTTCAATGAGATAATATCCAAGCTATTGACGAATTCTAAAAAATAGTCAATGACAACTTCCGTTTGGAGTTCTTCTTCTCGATGTTTGAGCCTTCTTGATCCGTTCAAGTACTCATTTAATTTCTTCCAACTAATACTGTCTTGAAGATCGCGTTTTGCCTCTATTTTCTTGATGTTTCGTAAATATTGACAGAACAAATCGCCAATTTTCTTTGAAAGGTTCTTTTTGTAATGAGACTGAAACCTATTCTTTTGTGTTTTATTCTTTTTTTCTTTTATACCAGACGCCATTAACGCTTTAAAGTCCTCCAGCCTCTTCGGATCGGTTTTTACAATGAACGTAAAGGCAGATTCTCCCAATTTTTCGCTTTGCTGAGCTTGAACGGTACAAGTGCTCTCTATACGATCCAACATCCATTCGGTATCTCGAATCAAGCTCCTAGAGAAGATCGAGGGTATATTATCCTCGATATTTTCACTCACCACATTTCCATTCTCAGTAGGCTCTTGCTCTTCTGCCTTAACTTGTAAAAGTAGGTTGCTTTGTTCCATCATGAAAATGAATTATAACTAAAATCTCATTTTGCTCCCTTTAATAGTTTGGATCTAAGTGCCTAGAATAGTCTTACTGTAAGAACGACAAATTTCTGATTAAATGCTGCTAATCTAGATTTCAATGGACGAGATATACTAATCACCTGATTAGACGATTGGAGTGACTTTTTAAGAAGCAGGAAACTAACTACTGGGTAGAATTCAAGTCAAACCACTCCTCTGTCACATTTTTTACAAAAGAAACCGTTTCTAAGAAAATTTCAATGCATCACTATCTAACTATTATCAGCTTTCTCAAAATTACTGAATTTACTGTTACTACTGATTCCCGTATTTCTAGCAGAGGTCCATTTGAAAATCTGTACTCTCATACTTCAGCAGCATAAGGGATATTCACGTTACCAATAAAAAACACTCATGGCCGGCTAAAATAGGCATAAGAAACGGAAAATAATCGATTTTTATAAGGAAAGTTCACAATGACTATGCATACAAAAGCTACTAGGCATTCCCATTCTGAAAACTGTAATATTAACAAAATTCCATTCAGACAGTAAATACTTCGACTAGTCGCTGAAAATGTTCAAAGTCTGCTCGTCAATGCTAGATAGAAAATTAATTAACAGTCAGTCAGTATTCAGAAATGAGAAATGAACGCACCTTACAATGATTTCTTCTTGCTAGCTTTCTTTCAATCATATTCATCATTTGTATTTTCCAAGCGATTAATTCTTGCCGCTGCTCTTTTGTTATATGTTTTCTTTGATTTTTGCTCTCTGGCCAGATGCTTTAACCCTTCACTTCTCAGAATAAATCCAACATGATCAGATATGAAGTTGAGAGATACCGTTGTTTGAGTCTTCACAAGAAATGTTTGTCTATTCTGGCGAAAATCTTTTTCACTGAAAGTTTATTTCCATTAGTGATGAAGGTTAACTTGCTCGTTTGTTCCCATAAAAATTCTTTTCAAGTATACCTCAACTAATACAGTCTTTGATACCTTTACGATCCAGTAACTACGGTATTTATTTCCGGAGTCAGCAAAACTATTTCAGGCTAGAGTTCCTTCAAACATTTCAAAGAAGATAATTAGGTTCCCGGAGTCACAGACTTACTGTCCCAGTACACTCTCAAAAAAGACACAGAAAGCCTCATATTAAATATATAGTCGTTGAAATATCCCTTCCAGAAACCGCGAATTCGGATATCTTTCGGTTTGAATCGAAAACGACTAGATAAGTTATCTACAGAGAGAACTCGGTATTATTTCTCTTTCTGGTCATGAGTCTCTATGCGCCATTTGACTCTTTGACGATCTTGAATTATCTAACAAAGTTTAAGTATAATAAAATTTACGCATTAAAATTCGATTACTAACAATTACACTTAAGAAGTCATGAAGATAATCGTCAGGTACTGCGCACCTATGGGACATATGTCTACCCGCGCCATCGAGGTCGACGAAAATAGCGACGGGACAGTACTCCAACAAGAAATTGAAAAAAGTTTTGGAATACCACCAGAAAATCAAATCATCAAGATTAAAAACTCTGGTCAAATCGTACCCAAACACTTTTTCAGCATTCCATGCTTAATCCCTATTTTCTCTGGTTCAATAGCAAAAAATAAACCCGAAGGACCCCCTCAGTGACTATGGAGTCAAAGAAAAAAGCATAATTTTCCTTGAAAGTGCAGAGATATCGAAAGAATCAACAAAAGCCGAGGTTTCTCTCTCTCTTTTTTGTCACGCATGGAAATCTTTATGCTTTTATTAGCTTCCGATGGGTCAAACAGGACATTATTTTGCAAAGTTGGGCATCCTCAACACCATTTTTGAAGAAGAATCGAAATCACCGAAAACCTCCCTCTCGAATGACTCGGGATCCGATAATGAAGAGCAATTCCCTTCGCCTCTGATCAGCAAGAACAACGAACTCGAGGATTTTTTGAAAGTGCTTACTTATTGCTGCAATGTAGTTATTAATTCATAAATAGCTGTGCAAGCAAGGAGATGAAGAAAAGATTGCTGAGTTTCTAAAAAAGAGTGGCGAAGAAGAGGAATATAAACTTTCTGGTCCCAATGAAACGAAGGAAGAAATTAAATCACCTGATCCAACTGCAAAACGCAATAAAATAAGCTCTTTAGTCAATGACAATGGCACTGGTGGTTGGAATGCAGTGCATTATTCGATATATTTCGGTTATAATGGTGTATTCAAAATACTCCTCGCGAAGTATAAATTTCTGGGATTCCCATACCTGATTCTGTGTGTAGCAATGCTGATTTAGACAGAATGAGCAATGATGAATGGACGCCTCTTCAACTCGCAGTTTACAAAGAAAATCTTGAAAGTAATTGAATTATTTGCAAGGAAAATTGCTCATCTCTTCGGGGTTAGTACTCGACCCGATTTTGAAGTCAAAGACCGTTCAAGTGAATCGATTGACATCAAGAGGCTCTGCTTTGCATATTGCTGCGAAGAGAGGAAATGTGAATGTTGTGAAGGCCTTGCTCGAAGCGGGAGCTGACATTACGTTCGTTAATTATTGTAATTGTTGAATTTACTGTTACATAGGTTAAAAAATGAGGACGGAGCAATTCCTCTTGATATCGTCGTTAACGATGAGGTCCGGAAATTGCTGGAGCAAGCTGAAGCTAAGAAAATCGAAGTAGTTTTATAATAGTAACTTTGTCTAATATACTCGCTCTGTAGATTGAAAGGTCAAAGATTTTTGTCCCGCCTCGGCCTCCGAAAATCAGCGGCTGGGTCCTGCAGACTGGAAATTTTATTTTTAATATGAAAAAGCGCTTCTATGCACTGGATCCTGATCAAGGAACGCTAACTAGCTATAAAAGAGAAACTGATTATCCAAAAAAACACAGGTAGATTATCATCTTATCCATGGGGTTTATTAACTCTCACCTAATGATTGTTAGGAAGATCGTTCCTCTTAAGGAAGTAATTAAAGTGCAACGAGTTAACGAAGGGTTCTTTTTAAGCAAGAAATACTATTATTTCGAGGTTTGGTACCCAAAGAGAGCGATCCTGGCAACCTATTCTGAGGATTTGGTGATCAAATGGGTGACTTACATCTACCAAGCCACAATTTACTGCCGTTTCCTTGAACAAACCGCCAATGAAGATCTCAAAGGAGAGGCATCTGATCAGCGCACGCAGACTCTGGCAATTCTTGAAAAAGAACGAGAAACTCCGAACCAAGTAGTGAGACTCGGAGAAAAAGATTTTCCACCTGTAAAAATAGAAACCAAAAGCAACTTATTTATTTAATATCTGTTAGGCTGAGACTACCACAAGGCCACGAAGGTTAACAAATGGAAAAATGAAGCCTCTTTCGCCATCACTAATCCCTGAAACACCAAAGAAAAAAGTTGTGAATTTCAAATCGTTTGAAGTGCTACAAATGCTAGGAAAAGGATCATTTGGAAGCGTTTATAAGGTAACGCTCTTCCTCAAAGCTATTTCCAATGAATTTCACTTATAGGTCATGAAAAAAGACACAGGGAAAATATACGCAATGAAAGTTTTGAATAAGAAGAAACTGATCACTTATAACCAGCTTAAATACGCTGTAACTGAAGCCAATATATTAAAGAGAGCCAATCACCCTTTTATCCTCAAATTACACTATGCTTTTCAAGTAATCACTGTTTAACTTCATAAATCTGAACGAAACGATTCATTAGACGCCGGAGTTCTTGTATATGGTGATCGATTATTGCTCTGGAGGTGACCTCGGGCTTCTCCTTGCGAAAAAAGAAATTTTTTCTTCAGAGGCAACGAAATTTTATATGGCTGAGCTGCTGCTTGCAATAGAGGAGCTGCATAAGATGGACGCCATCTACCGTGATCTCAAGCCAGAAAATATTCTCATTGCTGAGGACGGGCATATTAAATTAGCTGATTTCGGACTCGCGAAGGAACACGTCGACGACAATAAAATAGCAAAATCTTTTTGTGGGACTCCAGCTTATCTATCGCCTGAGATGGTGTTTCATCGAGGTAAAATCGCGTGATTTGAAGAAAGCTAATAGTTATTAGGTGCTGGGAAATCTGCTGATATCTATGGCTATGGAATCGTGATGTACGAGATGCTATGTGGGTTTCCGCCGTATTATACTGAGGATATCAATAAACTCTATGCCAGAATTAAGAGGGGAGACTTGAAGATTCCTTCTACTTTGAAAGAGACTGAGAGACACTTGATCAAGGTAAATTAGGTCTGATTACGGGCTGCTAAAGAAATGTATTGTAGGGGTTGTTGGAGAGGCAGCCAGAGCTAAGATTAGGCGTTGACGACAAGGATGAGATTAAAAAACATCCATTTTTTGATGGAATTGATTGGGAGAAATTGAAGAGAAAAGAGATAACTCCGCCGTATCTTGAGGAGATCCAGAAGCAGGATGAAGAGCAACTCATGGTGGTAAGATATTAGATTAGAAATAAAGTCATAATTTTTTATAAAAAAAGGAAAATCAGCCGCTTCTGTTAGATGAAGATTACGTAGAATCGAACAAAACGAGGAATCGAGTGAAAAATTTCACTTTCATAAGAGAATTGCTTGAAGAAAATGGAAGTCACAATGAAAAGGATGTAACAATAGCAAGCCAGCAGACTACGAAAATAGATTTGACGGCACAGTGAGGGGAAATTCATAATAAGTATATGGAATACTTGCGGCTCTTGTGGGAGAATCTCAAATCTGAATTTTTTAAAGGTCGTTTTTGTATATTCTTATGAGAGTTTAGTTAGATATCGATTTATTGGCTTGCTAAATAATGTTCTTCAAAGCCAAATTATCAGTATTTAAAATGGGGCAAGCCTCTTTGAAGTGAGTGTGATTAGAAGCAGCAATGCAGTTAAAAAGTAAATTCATCAAGCTACTGTAAAATATGGCTGTCTTTATTGGCAACTGAGAGTATAACTATTTGTAATTCGTGATTAGGAAGGCAATAGAAATATAGGTTTTTAGTGAAAGCATCTAAATCGAACGTGAAACGCATCGTACATGAGCAAATGTTTCATGTAGCTGTGTGAGTTACGCATACCTACATCTAATACACAGATGAAGTGACATAATTCATCGAATTTGTTCCTTTTTGTTTTTTTATTGATGAAATGCATTTGATTTAGAAACTTTGGTTAAGCCTTGATATTTCTTGTCCCTTCAAAAGCTTTACATCCTGCGAGAAAGCTGGAACCTAATGACTTAATTGTCCTCATTTCAGCACAATGATCAATGATCGTCACTCATTTTAATCTCTTATATCCAAGACACGCAATCATTAGCTGGGAGGAAATCCAACGGTGCATTTAAATGACATTCCACTTGATAGAGTCTACTGTCCACACCCATCACTTATATTCATAGGCCAGTTCCACTTCGTGTCAGTAGCTTCTTTGGAATTTCAGAAAAGCAGAATACTATGGAAGCGGAAGCTTCCGGTTTCGATACTTAACCAAATTCTAAAACTAAACACCTTCGAATTATTCCAAACCGCATATATTTCTATTATTTCTTCTAAACTACTCGTGAAAACCAGGATCAGATCGTTTACAAGCTCCTTACATAGCATTGCGTGGTTCTCGTCGCTGAAGCTGTCTCATGCTTATCGTGTCTTCCGATCGAAAGGCCTACAACTTTGGAACACAGCGCTAGATTTGCCTCAAAAAGCTATATTCCAATGAGAACGGTTCTACGTAATTAAGAACCAGAAAAAATTATAACAGAATCAATTCCTCGGATTCTTCTGCTGATTAATTTTCGAACAGTTTTAGAATGAGAGAAAGAATGCTATTACTAATTATAAAAGAGCATTTAGGTTTAAGAAGTATTAATTAGAAGCTTCTTAGAACTCGAGTTGATAAAAAATAAAATGCCTTTTCCAAATCGGAGTACTTCTGGATTCCAAATGCGGTTCGGAAGGAACTATTCCTTTGCCATATGATATATTTAATTCGAGCTTGATTGTTTACATAATAATTACAATTTACCCAAAGAAAATCATATTATCAGAGCCATCTGCCTAATAAGAGAATGGAAACTTATAACCTCCCTACGTTAAAGCAAAAAGTGAAGTCAAGTCGCAAGATTTGGGCCTCCTATCAATGCGATAAGTTTATTGACACCCTTTACAAGGTTCTTGATGTATATAATATGTCTTGAAGGTTCGTGTGATTAACGTTATTTTTTCTAACTAGAATCCAGTAAACTATGAGATCATCAGCTGGAACGACGATGGATCACACATTGAAATCAAAAATGAAGGGAAATTCGTAGCTCAAATCCTCCCTCTATTCAGCAACTGCCCCACATTCACTGTCTTCAAACAAAAGGTATGGATTTATCAACTTACAAGCTCCAAGAATAATTTTTTTATTATAGCTGGAGGACTGCTTATTTATAGAAGTTATTATCAATGGCAGTCAACCGGGAAGCTGTTTCTACGAGCATCTAAATTACACCCGTGACTCTCGGCCTAGGGAGTTCAATGAAAGAATGGATGCCAACAAAAAGAAAAGAGTGAGAAGAGCGAAAGCTAGACAAAGTCCTCCTGCTATGGGGACGGTTGAATGGTACTTGGCCACGAGAAAACTCCTTCATAAAGAAAACACCCTTGTAATTATCTCTCAAAAATGCGTATAATAACTATTTTATGACCACAGACTGCAGAAGGGAGCCAGGTAACTAATGAAAACGATGATGTGGGTTTGGGGCTTGCAGAGAGACAATTGTTTAACGAAATGAACGTACACATGTTGGCGTTAGATGCGGTGATGACCACGATAAAAACCTTGAGGTAACTTTCTTATTCTAATGAGATAATGACTAACTCATATAATTAATCGACAGAGAGGAGAATTTATTGCTCAAAGAATTAGTTTTTAACTCAACGCTCCAGAGTACGGAGAAACTTTAGTGCAGATGTAAAGACATATATTCTTATAAACAAATTTTGGCCATAATTGATTTTCAGTGCATTTCAAAAAAAAGAGAATGATGTGTTTCTGTTTGTGTTCTCTTTCTTGAGCATAATTTCCTGTTTTTCGTAGCTCCGAGTTCGACAATCGGATTCTATACTGTATATACAAGTATCCAATTCATAATAATTAAGAGAAAATGCTAATAGTTCTAATCCGAACTAATAACAAGGCTCATCGATAATATCGATAATGTCTTTGAATGATATTACATCAGAAAAGAAAAGCAAATAAAGTTCAGTGCTTTCATGGAAATTGATTAATATTGTAAATCTCCAAATGAGGACTTGGATTTACAAAACTACCAGCCTTCAACTTGCAAAAATGAAGGCTAATTTCAAGTTATCCAGCCTCAGTTTGATAAAAAAGCCCTCTGAATTTTTCTCGTACATGGGAATTTGTTATATCATTCATTCAATATGTAAAAGTTCGCGTAAAGATTCTATGATCTCCTGAATGCCACATTATGAGGCTTACTCGAATTAGTCATGAGCAAGAATGCTAGAGTCAAATATTTATTGAAAGAATTTTTTTCATTATTGGATTTCTTTTTAACTCATTTCCAATGATCACTCGATCTTTGTTTGCGATCAGTTTAAAGCTTTCACAACTCTAAATTTTTTGACCGAGAAAATCTGTGGTTTTGAATTCCTTGCGACGACAGGACCATGGTAAAAGCTAATACTAGTACAAATTTCTCATTCTCTTTCTTAACCAAGGTACGTATTGATTGCGGATACATTTTAGATGTAGAATCTAAGATGGTCTGAAAAAGGCAGAACTATCATATCCAAACGAGGCTAAGATACACTCCTACTTTCAAGTCTTAACAACCTCGAGCCGATTAAAGCATTTTATTGAGCTTACCCTCTTCCAATCCTAACAGCAGGACGTAATTAATTTGAATAAAACTTTTGTTTAATTCGAACCAAAAAACCCACATATCTACATTTATTATGTTAGAACTTTAAATTTCTCCATTGAGTCCTAACCGGCAAAGATAACATACAGAAAGACTTTGAATATAAACGCTTCCCTTCTCTTTGAAAATTTATTGTGTGCATTTATTCCGTAGGCTGTAATTTCCTGATTGCAGTGTAAATTAAAAATAAAGGTTCTTTCATAATTAAACGCTCCAAATATAAAGATTTAAATAATTAACCATGGCATTCTTTAAACAAGAAAGCAATTTCGAAAGGCAGATCCAAAACTATTATATCAATAAAAGCAAAAAAGAGCTTCGCTTTATTCAGCTTTACACTGCGATCTACTGTCTTTTACGAGCTGGCATTAATTTATACTATCGAAGTCCAATCTCCACGGTGATTCTATGGAGCGTGTCGGTATTGCTCATTCCCTTTGTTCTCCAGATTTTTCTTCGGACTACTCTTATCACACGCAATAGAACTCGAAAGCAGCTGCTGATCAGCCAGCTGAAAGAAAAGATTGGAGTCACTGTCCTTTTCGGGATTTTCCTTTACGCAATGTTGGACTATAAGAATAGCGAAGAAAACACATTCATTTCTATACTTGCTGGCGCGGATATCGTGATATTTTGCCTTATTTTTCAAATCATATGCAGTAGTTGGCATTCTTTCACTCTGTTTATTCTTCAGCTCGCAACGGCAATCCTAGTCGCCAGCTGGCATTCGAAAACTCAGCCTGTTGATCGGAAAATCCAAATCACATTGCGAGTAGTGCTATTTACATTTTATACAGGAGCTTTTCTGTTCCGTGCTGAGAGGAGCTTTAAAGATCTCTTCAGATACAAGATGAATCTCGAAGAGAACGATTCTATTCATCAGGAGGTTCTTAATCTCATCCCTGAGAGTATCGTCCTAATAGACAGCGAGACTCTTGAACAGAAGTATTTTAACAAGTGTTTTTCGTCAAATTTTATTGGACAGGGCGAGAAAGGCGCAACTCCGTCATTTTGGGACCAATTCCTTGAGCTGCGAATGATAGATGACCTCGAAAAAGGAAAAGCTTTGCATGATTTAGAAAAGGATATTCACAATTTAAAGTTTATACTCACGGACCTTGCGAAAAAACCAGTGCAACAGCAGCAGACTTCGTCTGGAAAAGAGGGAAGTGCAGGCGGAAAGGAACCAACTTCCCCAACAAAAGAAGGTGGGAAATGTTTGGTCTACAGAGGTAAATGGGATAAAGGCGAGAGTTTTCAGCAGACAGTGGAGATAAAAATATCGCAGGTACTATTCCACGAAAAACGCTCATTGTTGGTGGTTATCAGACAAGCTCCTGAGTTTCAGCTACTGAATCAATTGGAGCAAGCCTCCAAATACAAAGACGACATCCTTGCTTCAGTTTCCCATGAGCTTAGGACGCCGGTCAATAGCAATATCAATCTCTTGGACGAAGCGATCAAATCTAATGACGTTCCCATGGATATTAAAATGAATCTGTTGCATCCGGCGCTCAAAAGTGGAAAACTTCTCCTGAACCTAGTGAACGATATTCTTGACATATCGCAAATCCGAGAGAAGAAACTGCGACTGGTTTCCCAGGTCGTCGACCTGCGGACCGTCCTACAAGAGTGTCATTACCTGTTTGAACATCAGTGCAAACTGAAAAAACTCGAGTTCACTCTAACTGTCGATCGTCAAATACCTGCAAAAATTAGAACTGATCCAAACAGACTCACCCAAATAGTGTTAAATTTATTGAGCAACGCGTATAAATTCACTTCAAAAGGCTTGATACGGCTATACGCGAATCTAGACGTAGATGGGTTGGTGAAAATCGGCGTGACAGATACCGGGATGGGAATCAAGAAGGAAGATATCGGCAAACTGATGAAAAAATTCGAAAAGATTGATCTCGGAGGTCTCGAATCAGAGAATTCAACGGGGGCTGGACTAGGACTTTCCATCGCAAACTCCCTCGCAATTCTGCTCGGTCCAAAGAATATTCAAAGGGGCGGTTTGAAATTCGAATCAGAGTGGGGTTCTGGGACAACCGCATGGTTTATTCTCAAATCTCGTAAGGTATTTAGAAATGAGTCTTCATCTAACACGACCCGAATGAGAGCTGCTAGTGGAGACTCTCTCGCTACAGACCGTGAAGCACTCCAGCCCTTGCTGTCTCAGCGGGAGGGAACCATCCCGGCGCTCGTTACCGAGGAAGACGAGCAAGAGGAAAATAGCTCTGAGTTTATCGATGAAGAAAAATACGGTGAATATCACCCTTATAATTTCCCTATCGTAGAAGCAGGACATAAAGCAAGCCCTGTAAAGCAAAATCCGCAATTATTGAGTCCAAGGAAAAACCCATCTGACCATCCTTGCTGTTTAATAGAAGAAAATTGCTCTAATTGTAAGGCAATAACAAGCGTAAATTCACAAATTCAAACGAGCAAATTGCTCAGCACAGCGTGCACGTGTCCGCCGGTGCTGGTGGTCGATGATGATAGTTTTAATCTATTTACGATGAAGGTTTTGCTAGATTCGACTCATGTGGGACTAGAAACAGCGCATTCTGGGATAGAATGCTTGGAGATGGTAAAGAATGCGAAAAAATGTTCTCTTCTTTGTCAGAGATTCAAGTTGATTTTTCTAGATGGGAATATGCCTGTCAAAGACGGATATGAGACTGCTCAAGAGCTGAATTTGTGGAATTCGCAGCAGCAGGAGCCATGGAAAATAAATATTATTGGATGCACTGCTCATACAGCGAAAGAGAAAGAGCAGGAGTTTTTTGATGTAGGAGCGGTAGATACTGTGATCAAACCTCTTGATAAAAAGGTCCTGATGCAACTTCTCCAGAAGTATCATATCGTATCTTCATAACTATTCTTGCTCTTCTATTTGAATAGTTTTTCTTTGTTCTCTCAATATGTACTATTGTTGATCGAAAACGTTCTAGGAGAAATATATTTATTATATGAACGTAGACTCTAAGCATTGACGTTGTAATTCATGCAAACTTGAAGATTTAATTGAAAATCTATCCAAAGTTCTGTGCTAGACCAATACCAAATGAATATCTTAATCTACATAAATATATATATAAACCAATGTGAGATAAGTCTGAAATAATTTGAAACTAAAAATCATCTTCTCATCTGCGGCTTTTCCGAACTTCAGGATGGAGATTCAACCTCAGCAAAATCAATCCATTTCTGTTTCCAAAACCACAGCCGATTATGAATATTTATTCAGAGTATTGCTAATTGGAGATTCTCCAACCAGCAAAACAAGCATAATCACGATATGTCGATGATTTTTATGGGTATGATAAGTCTCCCATTGCATGGGATTTCAAGGAAAAGAGACTCTCATATGAAGGTAAAGAAATAAAACTTCAAATTTGGGATACAGCCGGCCACGAGAAGTACAGAACGCTTGCGAGACCTTACTATAATAGATGCAATGGAATCTTCGTTGTTTATGATGTAACTAATAAAGACAGCTTTGCTAATGTCGAAAAATGGGTTAGTGAGGCTAGAAAGCAAGCCCCGAAAGACGCTAATATTGTCCTAATTGGAAACAAGAATGATCTCGAAAGTCGTCGAGAAATAAGCTATGACGTTGGGTATCAGGTTGCTTCAAGTCTCGGTGTTTCTTCTTTCTTTGAAGTATCAGCTAAAACTGGTTCAAATATCAGAGAGGCATTCGATGAACTTATCCCTCTGATGAGGAGGACTGCAGATGAAAGAATGATGGAAGAAGCTCCTGTGATCAAATCTCAACTTCAGCCATTGAAACAAGAGAATCCTGCCTTGCCTAAGAGAGGATGTTGTTAAATGAGGTTTTTGGGTGTTTTTCATTCGCAACTTCAATCAGATTTAAAGATTTATATTATTTGATATAATTTCTTAATGAAGAGCCGGTATTCTGCATCCTGTTCAATTTTTATATGGTAAACCAGTCACTTACTTACCCATCAAAATTGTTCATCTTTCAAAGATTTTAATATATTGTTTTTCTTGTCCCCAGTACCAGTAACCTATAGCTAGAGACTACTAGCGCTATTGGGTTTTTATGGAAAGGTTAATATTTGGCTATTAGCAGAAAATGGTCGCATATTTTACCCTTCATCACAGTAAAATAGGCACCTTCCTGAGCATCATGGCACAAATCATGTTATCTCGTATTCGACTGATTCAGCTTAAGTTTTCATACAATATCAATATTAAACTTGTTAAAAATTCTTAAGAAGAACAAAAAGAGATTTGTGGCATCTGCTAGCTTCTCTGTAGGATTTCAGCTCATGCATGTTGAGGAAGATAGACATCAAAATTTTGCCCCACGAATATCATATTAAAATATCAAGGTATCCGTCAGAATCGATTAATATGGTGAATACTAGCCAAAAACGTGCTGAATTAAGCCTCTATAACGCTTGGGTTACACTGATATTCTTGTTTCATAAATAGAAATTGATTTCATTAGAACTCTTTTTACAATATCAAGCTTGAATCTCAAAAACGATATCTTCGAGAATACATGGGGATCTCAGATATGATAGCCTCTCTTTATGATAACTAAAAGACACATCGGAAAAAAAACAGTAACCTGCTATGGCTGTTCATGAGTTGATCCTCTTTATTATACTGTGAATTACTTCTATAGATGTGGTCTTTGGAGTTTTATTATCCAAAGAGCTCGCCGCGAATAATGACCTTTGAAGTCGTTTTCAGTGAGAGAGACGATTTATCGGATATAACAAAGAAAAAGAAGAAACACACAAAGAGAAAAGAGCTGTTGCTAAACGAATTGTATTTATAAAGTCAAGAGCACTATTGAAATGTTCATAATTGATCCAGACCTTGGAAAGTTGAGTTAATGATTAATTCTCTGAGCATTAAGTTCTCTTTCCTATCATAATTAATAACATCAATGAATATGTCTTCTCAATAGGATCATTACCTTAATGTTTGTATTGTTGTGAGCATCTCATTTAACTCTAAAAAATTCACATCCATCTCATTAAATAACTCTCTCTCCGCAAAACTCAAAGTAGCACCATCGTTCTCATTATTTTTTAGGCTCATCTCAAGATCCTGCATTCGCGAATCAATTACGACCATGATTCCAAAAATAAGAAGTTTACATTTATGTTTTCTTTATGAATAATTTTTTTGGTGGCAAAATACCATTCCAAACTCCCCAATTTTTGAGATATCGATCTCACGGCTTTCTTACTTTTATTATCTAACCGATCATTGAAGAACTTCGGCCTTGAGTCTCTAGTGTAACTGAGATGTTCGTAGCAGCATGTTCGAAACTGAGAGAAATCATCAAAAGCCTCAAAGAAGAAACATTCTTCTAACTATTATAACGTAATTTGCAATCAGAACGAGTTGCTAACAGACAAATTATTCTACCTTCTGCTTGAAGATGGAGAGAGTCGGACAATTTTTAAACAAAGGGAGGATATGTGTCTCCAGTTCATGTTCATCCTTTATTCCAACTTGTGATCCATCAGCTGACCAGCTGATTATCGCATAATATGATGGGTTCTATATGGATAATAAATTTATCAATGCGAACTTGAAGATAAAATATTATTACGTCAAGAATTTTGTAAAGTCTGTCAATGAACTTGTCGTTTTGATAGGAAGTCCAGATCTTACGACTCGATTGTATTTTCTGCTGAAGCGTGGGAAGATTGTCATTCTGCATTATATATACAAGAAAGAAGCTCTGTGAGATGGAAAAATGTGTAATTATTAATTATTATGAATGAAAAGTTAATGCTATTTATCGACAAAAAAGAGAACGTTCTATCTGGTCAGAGTCAGAATAGTTCAAATAAAGAATGTACCCGCAACTGCGTCTAGATTGATTTTCAAAAAAATATGTATTAATTATCTGAATTCTTAGAAGGTTTGTAAGGGATAGATTAGGTGCATAGTATTAAATTCCTTCAATCAATAATTTTTTATAAATTTGTTCGATTATTCTCAGTGTTAAGAAGATACAGAATCGGTTCGTGGAACTGATTGATTTGATTAGTAGCACAACTATAAACCCTAATTTAAAAGCTGTTGAGCAATAAAATGCTTTAAGGATCAGAAAAACAGAAACAAAGGGTTTCAGCTTGGTTATAGATTATGTCGAGAAGGTAGCCTGAGCTTAAGAATAGAAGATAACATTGCCAGACAAAATATCTTGAATGGCTACCGCTGGTATCGGACAGCACTCAGAATTTTGATTTTATTTAATGAAGATCCAGCAAATAAAAATTAACATATGAAATGAAAGGGTTGACCCACGGAAAGCTGAACGAGAAGAATGTATGTATGGCGACTGAATTTTATATTATAAATAATGGCTGGTGTCAAGCTATTCAAAATGATAAAGCTTCAAACCAAAGGATTATGCTTAGGACCTGAGTACATTGTACTTAAACTCGTCAAATCGTTGTTCGAGTTCCTAATGCGAGCGATTTAACAATCATTAATGCAAGTGCAGATGTTCTCAGTTGTAATTTACCAAAAAAAAAAACAATGGAATTCCTGTCCTCCTTATTCAAGGTGAGTGGATGTTTATCAAATTAAATCTGGAAGGTATTATTATTTTCAGCTTAATTCACAGTTTTAAGTTTGAGTTATTTAGTGAAGTACGAAGGCTATTGTTGAACCAAATTTTACTGAAACCTGAAAAGTTAAATATGCTAAGCACAATTATATATAATCCACGAGTTAAGACTACGTCACAATGCCTTTTTTCAAAAGTGAGAGCGCATGTGCATCAGAGTTATTGTTAATAGAGACTTAATTTACTATAATGGTCTCTCTGTATTGAAGAAAAAGCTTTTTGGTGATCATCTGGTTTGAAAATCATAGAAAGTATCTAAGACAGAATCTTGAAATGTTCAATTTAACTGTAAATTTTGTTATCGAATATTCATTTTACCTGATATGTAATTTACTCATGAATAGAGTCTCATGAGATTCTAAGGATTAACGGTACATGGAGGTACTAAAAAAAGAGAGATGAAAACCGAAACTTAGTTACAATGAATAAGCTTACACAAGCAAAAAAGATAGTATATATAAAACAGATAACAATGCTTAGTTTATATCCGGCTCGCTCTTCTGAATATTGAGCTAAAGAGAGCGCTTTGTAGCCTCAAGTTCTCCTCTCTATCATTGAAAAACAATAGTATATTTCTTTAAGAAAAGGCCAGTACCTTGCAGCTTTGACGGCAGCGATCAATGTAATTAGCGTGAAGAAATCTGAGTTCATTTCAGCAGACCATTGCTTCTCTGCGATCTTCAACGTCGATTTTTTGTGGCCTCTTTCTTCATTCTAAGTTCATGAATTAATTATAATCATATTCCCTCAGAGAACAATTACATTGCTGTTTTCTTTATGAACGCGCTTTCTTGTCGTTGTGTGCCATTCCAGTATTCCCACCGGAGGACAGTTTTGTGTATTTCTGGGTACATTGCACCCTGTGCTCTTCTTTTTGCTGTCGAGTCGATCATTGAAGTGGCTAGGCCGATAGTCACGGGTGTAAGTTAGATGCTCGAAATAGCAGCTTCCAGGTCGTCTATTAACATTAAAATCTTCAATAAATGAACAGTCTTCAAGCTATTGCAAATAAAATAATAATGTTAAAACATTTCCTGAAGTGCTAATTCGTTCATACCCTCTGCTTGAAGATGAAGAGATTCGGACAATTTTGAAATAAAGGGAGAATTTGAGTTTCCAATTTGTCTTGATCTTTTATTTCAACTTGTGATCCATCAGCAGTCCAGCTGATGATCCCATGATATGATGGGGTCTAAATGTGAATTGATATGTTCAAAATGATAACTCGGAGACAATATTTTACATCAAGGATCTTGTAAAGTGTGTCTATAAACTTGTCGTTTTGATACGAGTGCCAGATCTTGCGACTGGATTGTATTTTCTGCTGTAAGGTAGGAAGGGTAGAAGTTTGCATGCTTTTATATGAAGGTAGCTCTATGAAATATTCTTGCTTTCAATGTTTAAATTGGAATTATTACTAATCAAGAATTCGCCGTATTTCTTCTGCGAAATGAGACTGAAGAGTCTTTTAGAATTAATTTTGCTATCAGTAGCATCTCAACATAGAGTCTATTAAATTATTGCTAATTTCTAATTTCAAGGAGATTCTAAATAAATATTGTTACTGCGGCAAAGACCCTCACTGATCAAAAACTATAATTCCAGGAATTATTTATAATTCTGCAAAAAAACTTCAGCATAGAAGTCAGGATTGGCCCTGGTGAGGTGATAACTCGTTCCTCATTCCAGAATGGAGAGTTTTTATCAGATACATAGCACTATTCGACTCTTCCACCGCAGAGATTCATCGGATGCATCAATCACGCCAAAGAAAGACGAAGAGTTGGTTTGAAGTAAGAAGCTTCTTAGAAATAAGTTATCCGACAGTGACGGAAATCCTTATTGTCCGTAAGAATTAATTAAGGATGACGAGAGCTGGAGATTC
>ENA-UOTZ01000966-UOTZ01000966.1-compost-metagenome-genome-assembly--contig:-NODE-966-length-22142-cov-14.288964_pt1 | contig 22142 bp, 4 predicted proteins | sample MGYA00238144_ERZ746983 | MGnify/ENA primary metagenome ERZ746983 (study PRJEB28759, sample SAMN06268863) | compost metagenome | isolation source: single cell | place: USA: California, Emeryville, Joint... | reverse complement strand
CTGTCACCTATTGGTCCATGAAATGTGGAACCAGACCTTTGATGATTCTCCTTCGAAATCACCGATGAGTGGGAAAAAGAGCAGAGTGAGAAACTAATAATGTAAAAGCGTTCATTACTTAAGAATAAATAATTCTTCATTCCGTGGACGCGATATCTACGATAGTAGTCGTGTAGTAGTAGTCTTCAAATTTTGTCCCATAAAGGAATTATATAAGTTAATTATAAATTAGTTTACTTGTGTGATTTTTTCATCAATCATATTGCGGGGGTAAATTTTGATTATATCTGAGTTCTCTCTCGTAAGTATTGTTGATTATAAAAACAATTTCCAAGTTTAAGCTAGTATCACTAGTTGCGGGTGAAGAACCTATTCCGGATTCGGACCCCGTTTCTCTCTTAATCAAAAGAATAAATATCTCTGTATGAAATCGAGGTTCCTTAGACCTGAGCAACTACACTCTTGTGTAACCAATTTGAAAGGATTACAGAAACATAGGAGAAAGAATTTAGAAATTATTTATGAAGTATTAAGAATTCGTCGACTAAGACATTAATTATGATGGAAATCGAGAGGTCAAAGAGATAGCTGTGCTCCAGGAAGACGTATTGATTTGATCGATTGAAAAACCCTTTGAACCCAAAAATATTTTCTAAAATTAAAGCTTTTGTTTTTGTTAAATTCAGCAAATGACACCTTTACCGAATTTCTTTTTGAAAATGCTGGAATTTAACATTATCTTATAACTTGGAGAGAGGCCCTTGTCCCTCGTATAGATGATACAATCTGTTTAATCTCATTTATTCATAAGATTTGATGGATCTTAATAAATCCTCAATTCCTTAAAATTGTTTCAACAGAATAACGAAAGAGATTTTTTCAAACCTTTCCAGTTTGTCATATTTCCAAAAAGATAATACTAGGAATCTTGAATTTAATTTATTTCGGCAGAACTTCTGTGTAGACCCCCTCCTTTCAATTTAAAACGAGCATATTTATTATTTTTCAAATCTTTTGTGTATTTAATACGGCTGAAATTCGGAAGACGCTTGACAATAAATGGAACATCTGAAAAGTGATTAAATTTCCCTTTTCAACTTAATGGCACAAATAAATTTTACCAAAAATCATTGTTGGTCTGCCTCCTCAAGATCTTTGAAATGATTTCCTGCGATGTGAATATTATTTTCAGGAAAATTACAAATCATCACGAAAAATTTGTCTTTGTAAGCTTTATCAGAGGAACCAAATGCCTTACGTGTAGAATGGAGTTTTGCAGTAGGTGGAGCATAGCATACAGTTTAGCAGTCTTGTTTAGCAATTCATTCTAATGTTTATAACAATGGAGATGCCATCTTTGAGACTCAGAGTTGGATAGGAGATTTTCGCTCTCACAGACAACTATTTTGTAATTATTAATGCTATTTATATTCTCAAAGAAGAAAAATTGAAATTAGATGCATTCTTCCATAATGACATCAGAATTGTTTTAAATTTGTAAGTTTTCCAGTAACTTGCATCTTATATTTAAACGATTGTGGAGAAAATTTTCATAAAAGAAACTATGATCTCCCTAGGCTTTCAGTAACTATAGGAAACTGTATTATCTTGCAAGATAAGGTTGCGAAAAAATATATTTGCAAAATTCTATGAGCGAGTGAAAATAATAGTACTCTGAGAAGGAAATTCCATTCTCTTAGATACTCATTTTTTCACTTTGGCTTGATGCGAATAACCTTTTATTTCCCAAAAGAGAAGATCCTGATTGTCCACAGTAATTTCTCTCCAATGATATCTGAAATTCAGATAATTAACCCAACTCAACCACTTGGGAAGAATTTGACTGCAAGGTAAAAATTGATGAGTCCGTCTGAACGAGAATAGAGTTTCTAAACACTTTATAGTTTTTACATCAGCAAATGGAGATATTAATTAATGCTTGAATTTCATTCGATCTTGTAGTTTGTAAGAACAACTTCTCAAGATCTGCTTAATCCCTGTCAGAACCTGCTAGAGAAATTGTCTTACTTGATGAAGAGCAGATTGTCTTACTCCATATTGTGATTTATAATTTTTCTTAAGTTCTCTTTTATAATCCATCTTTGTAGGCTGAAGAATTCAACTTTGAGGTTCTGGATTCTAAATGAACAAATCCCTTGAAAAAGTAGGTTTCAAATGGTTAAATAGGGAGTCCACACAAGAATGACTAGTTAGTAAACGTAACGTTTCTATAAGAAATTCAATCTCTACTAAATGGCTTAATCATCGGAGTCTTTTTCAATGGTGACTCCTTTAAGCCAAACAAGATAGTTAACTAGACGATAACTGCGGAAATATCATTTTATATTAGAGTTCAACATCTCATTATTATTATCATTATCCAAAAAATTGCTATGAGCCTTTCTTTCTTTTCATTACAAGCCGAAGCCAAAGCAGTAATAGTTTGAGAGCACTTCATTCTATTTTTCAAATTGAGGCTCTCATCATATTGGTTTAACGCTCATATTGCAAAAACTCGGATTTTGGTTCCAATTTGATTTAGATTTCATTTATAGATTTTTATTCCCGGCTAATTTTCAAAGACAAACAAGAGAGAGTTGGAGCGAATATCCACAAAAGATCATCAATAATACCCTGCAACAGAAGCTTTGCGGTAAGTATCTTGACACATGAACTAATTCTAGTCCCGACAAAGTAGATTCCTATAAATTTCGCACTTTTACAGGGATCAATAAAAACGATGTGACAACTGTTTGATTAGATTAGGCTTTCAAGCATTGAATCCTGTCAAGAACGAGAGACTTTCGATTTGGTAAAGATGATTTAATCTCTTTAGATTTTTTTTGCTTCACTTATCTTCCCACAACATTAGCGAGAGGCAATGAGACACTAAGTTATGCTTGATGGAACTAATTCCACGATGATTCTCAACATATCAACTAAATTCATGAGAGAAAACAGCAAATACCAAACTAGCAATTAAGAAAGGCATTTTGAATTTGAATTGCTAAGATAGAGTCTATTCTTTGCTCCTAGATTCACCAGCGTTGATAGCTAAGCTGTTTGGTACTAAGCCGAGCAGAATGTAAATTAGAAGAGTCGAAAGCTATTTCATTTGATCAGTTCAACAGGAAAATTGCTCATGAGGACAGAAGAGATAGAAATAAGAGAAAAGAAAAAACTACCTTGGCTATTTGCTCAAAGCCACAACTGTAGATCAAAGCTATCTTTTTCTGAAGCTGGATGATGCCTTGCTTTGGAAACCTCTGGGCGACATCTGTTAGCAAAAGCAGCATCAGTTATGAGAATCCAATTAAGTGATCTAATAAAAAGAATAAAATACTCGAGTAGTGCATTACGTATTGAAAATTAATAATTGAATCTTGAAAGCACGAATTTTATTTATTCCTACCCGAATCCATGGAAATTGAATGCTTGGTGCCGACAACACAAGTCATCAAGGACCTGAACCAATCGATGTCTCCTTGTCGCAAGCAACTCCCTAACGAGGCTGAGATTCACCAAGGCCTTTCTCCTCATGGAATCAAAGACATCCACCTTAAATTAGGTAAACCACCGAAAATCTAAAATTATATAGCATTTGCTCCTTCCTTTGTCCAGGACCAAAGCACTCTAAAAAGAGAATGAGACCTTTAATAGCTTCCCACCAAAATTTCCAAAAAGCAGGAAATCAAAGCACTAACTCAAGGCAGATTTCAAAAGTCTCTGATGCATCTACTGATGATCAAAGTTTGCCTGATGATGGAGCAGGAATCAGTCAACAACTCGATTCAAATTTGAAATTAAATATACACTCAAAGAAAATTAATAAAGAGAGATATTTAATTCAACATGCCTCAAATCAAGATAAATTGAATCATTGGAAATCTCAATATTTACATCAAGGGTCGGCCAACTTGGATTCTGTTCCTAAACCCAACTATTCGAGCCTTGGAAATGAAAATTCGAATAACTTTGAATCTGATTTACCTTGTTTTAGATCTATATCCGAAGCTCCAACGGAATTTAGATCCAAGTCTGTCTCAGGTATCGAAAGTTTCGAGGCTTACAAGGAGACAATTACTTTCAAGGCTTCAGATGAGAAACCATCAAAATCGAATGAGTTGAACCCAATCGATTTGATTTTTGATGATAGCTCAGATGAACTTGAAAGCGATTTACATAGCGTTAAGCCGTTTGAAACACTGGTAAAACAAGAACATGGGAGAAATAGCCACTTGGAACAAAGGAAACTTGAGAAAAATGATAAATTGGCTCTCGAGGAGTACCACATTGCAGAGGTCACAGTGGAAACTATGGGTTCAGCTATCGAACTGGAGACGCTTCAGATAGTCAGTATAAACATCGAATCTAATTCTCAGGATAAGCCTGAGGTTGAGGAGTCAGAAATAGATGAAGTTGATATTGGAGAGGAATATCAATGCTCAATACCACCTTTAATGGACAGGACAGAGATTCAACAAAATCGAAGAAGCTTTAAACTGGTGTCAGGTCCTTCTGTTATTGACCCGAAAGTGCTAGAAACGATTGAATCTTATGCTTGTAAGGACCTCAAAGTCACTAATGTGAGTTCAGAGAAGCTTGTACGCATGCTTCGGGAGTTTGATTTTAAAATTCCGGAATTTTTTGCAGAGTTGCATCGTGACAAGGAAAAAACGAAAGCTCGAATTACATGGAAGAAAGAGAGAGGCAGAGTGCTGTAACTCTCTGGTATCCAAGGATTTTAGTCTTTTGATATGCAAGCCTTTGACTCTTCATCGGGTGTATATTTACTATGTATTCAGTATCCTCTATGATATAAAGCGTCCTTTTTGGTATTATAGTTGTAGATTCCATTGGTGTAAATTTCATACACCTTGGATCTCAAAGTTTACCACGCTTAATAGGTAATATTCCTGAAATATGAACCCTATCACGAATTATTGTTGCTGAATTTGTTAGAAAATGGAATAAGATCATTAGGTGAAAGAATTTCCTCTAGAGATGACTAGGAAAGAAGAAATTTTTATGGCATTTTAGCTTTTTGTTGAGTAAATAAACCAAAGAAAAAAATCAAATCTCAGAAATCAGAGGGTCAAGCTTTAATGCAGTTAATAAAAGCGACTCCTAAATTTTTGTATGGTTGATTTGAGGCCAGTTAGCTATGTGTAATGGTCTTTATTGCATATTTACGTCTTTGAAGCAACACAAAATACGACTTCTGTTAACACGACTACTAAAAGTTAAAAAATACTCCAAAGGGCAATTAATTCTCTGGGAATAAAGAGATTCGATCTCCAATATCAGTTATTGCTCTTCGTTTTTCTTCGCGCGACTGAAGTATATCTCCATTAGTAAGATCTATCTGCTCAGAGTGTTCTTGATGATACATTCTCATATTTTCTAGCAGTTTCATTCCACGAGGAGACTGAGATAGTACTTGAGATGATAAACTTCCAATGTATTTGAATAGATTCTGTTCTGAATCATCTCTAGACTTGGCAATAGTAGTACAAGAATTCACTTTTACCATACTCTCTCCTTTACCAGTTAGTTTAGCAGCTTTTTTATCATTTAATTCTTGGGAGTTCGGAGTATCAGGATAAAGTTCATCCAAGTTGAGCGGCTTGACTTGCCATCTTCTTCGACACTTCTCCCTGAGATACTTGTAAATGTCAATTATTAACGCAAGGACTTGTATGAGAGCAAGCAGACCTCCTGCTAATGTCGAAATTATCGTAAAGGCAATAAAGACAAATCCAATCTCATCTCTTGTTGACGCATCAAGTTCAGCTGCTTTCTCAATGAGTGGTAGCACGAGTCCAATGCTCATGCAGCCAAATCCAAATAATTCTACGACGAGAGTAATTATTCGGGTCCATTTGTCTTTTAAGGGTCGTTTTATTATCATGTAGACTATAAAAGCAGCCGACAGACCCCAGATAATTGCTATCTGAGCGATTGGATAAGGGGGCAGGAAAACAAGTGTCATGGCATAGAATAAGCTTTTCAGCATTGAAATTGGGACAAATAGCAGCTGCAGTTTATTCTCGCAGTCGAAATCTTCGAATAAGTTTCGATAGGGTTTGATATGTGTCGGCCATAGAGATTCTTTGGTGTTGATGAGGTATTTGAAGTTGGAAATGACAGCATAGAAGACGAAACCCATGAGAGACAGATATAAAATTAAGGAAATAATGGCGATTGCCAGCGTGGCATGGGTGTATGGAGTAGGAGGCTCAATCAGAGTTGAGTAATAGTTGATATTGAGGAGGGACCAGAATACTCCTGGCTGGAATATAGCCAATGTGAAAAGCATTGCGAAATTCCAGAAAATGGCAGAGTCAAATCGATTTAGGGCTCTGCTTAGATAATGAAGAAATCTAACCAAACGACTTCGACAACTTTTTGCAGCGTTGGTCTTTGGAAGTGTATGTTTGGAAGTGTACCTTTGAAGCTTTTTCCTTAGATAACTTGTAATCACGACTCCGAAAACCGTGATGATGCTCAAAACAAAGATATTCGAGATCTCGCTACTGTAGTTTTCCGAGAAGAAAAGATCCACTTCATATACTTGGTAATTGCGAGGTAGTGACGTGTTCCTATCTTCAAGAAATTGATTCCATGACTGTATCAAATCCATCTCAACAACGATAGAGCTGGGGTCATATTCCGTCTCAGAGAAGAGACTCTGGACATTTGGTGGCCAATTAATGTCAATGAGTCTCAGCAGCTGCACTATTTCTCCAATGATTTGCATTCTGACAAGACTTAGCGACAAAGCGCCTCCTGCAACCGAACTGGCTGCTTGACCACCACCTATTGTGGCTCCACCAGCGCTGGTGAAATTAGCGGTAGTGCCAATGACTTGGATTTCGGCTGGAGAGAAAGGATAGATTTCCTTGAGCTTGATTGTGGCGGATTTCGTGATTGATCGGAATTTTTGATATGGATCATAGTTAAAGCTCGATTGTAAATCGAGAGTGACGGTGAGAACCGAAAGTGATGGATAATATTGATCACCAATATACTGAAATTTAATAATAGAGTCTGTCAATGGAGTAAGCACATATGAAGCGGAATCGATCTCCACAGACCCTATTTCAATCTTGATAAGCTGGGCGACGGCTTGGATGATTTCTGTAATCGAATAGTTGAAATTAATGTAGACTGTTCGGGCTTGGGATGACAACTCTAATTCAAACACCAGCCCTAGTCTCAATAAGCAAGCTGCAACTTGAAAAGTAGAAGCGTTCCCAAGAAAACTCTCATAATGGGTAATGGGACAACTGGTAACACAAGTCCCATCCAGAAGAAAATTATTCGCAGGACAGCTTGTACAGCTGAGACTATTGGGCTGGCTACAAGTCACACAAGGCGGTGGACAAGATTCACATGTTCTTGTATCGAAATTGGGAAACTTGGCAGAAGGGCAGCCAGAACCGCAATATCCGCCATCCAGAAAATATCCAGCCGAGCAAGCAATGCAAGTAGAGTTTGTAGAATCGGCGCATGAATCGCAACCTAAATAACAAGGCTGGCATTCATAGACAGTAGAATTTGCAAAAGTTGTCGTTGGACAGGAAGTTAAGCAGGTGTGATTGAAGAAGTACTGTGGATGAGGACATCTTATACAAGCACTTCGAGAGGTATCCACTGTATAGCCATAGGGGCAATCCTGAACGCAGGTATAATTATAAGAGTATGTTCCGTTCAGAGAGCAGGCCACACAAATCGTGGAATCTGAACCCCAGCCAGGTGGACAATTTGCCACGCACAAATTGTCATGAGAGACTTTCCCGCTTGCTACGCAGCTAACGCAAGTATTGGGACCAGTAGTAGCTCCCCATCCACCTGGACAAGTTGAGATGCAAAGACTGTTGTAAGAGTAGGTGTTCCCAGTACAAGCAACGCAATTGTTAGAGCCGTCTTTACCATACCCTGTTGGACAAACACTCACACAAAGGTTATTGGAAGAAACTGGAGTGCTTCCTGTACAGACAACACAAGCATTGTTGGGAATAATCCTAGCTCCCCACCCAGCTGGACAAGTTGCCGTACAGACACCTTCGTAGGAGTACAAGCTACCAGTACATTCAACGCAATCGTTGGATGCATCAGCACCAAATCCGATTGGACAAATGGCATAGCACTTGTCATTATGAGAAACAGGAGTGTCTACTGTGCATTCGACACACGCATTGTTGGGATCAGAAGTAGCCTCCCAACCACCTGGACAATCCGTAACACAGAAACTATTGTAAGAGTAGGTGCTCCCGGTGCAGGCAACGCAATTGTTGGAACCATCTGCACCATACCCTGATGGACAACTAGCCGTGCACCCGTTATTATAAGAATACGGGGTGCTCCCTGTGCATTCAACGCAAGCATTGTTGGGAGAAGTTCTAGCTCCCCATCCACCTGGACAAGTTGCAGTACAGACACCTTCGTGAGAATACAGGCCATTCTCGCAGATAACGCAATTATTTGAGCCATCTTTACCAAAACCCGTTGGACAGATGGCGACGCACAAGTTCTCATGAGACACTGGAGTACTTCCTGTGCATTCAACGCAAACACTTGAAGAGTCAGCTCCCCACCCATCTGGACAAGACGTAACACAACTGCCGTTATCAACAAATTTGCTTGTCAAAGAGCAGAAGATGCAAACATTATCCGGATCAGCGATAGAGCCATAGGGACAGCTCGCTACACAGTGTACAGGATCGGCGCCATTATCAAGCAGATAATAGCCTGAACCACAGGCTTCGCAAATTGTAGATGTTGTGCAAACAATACAATTGATGTCCGAGCAGCTCGCATAGCATGGATCATGCGTGCCTTTTTTTAATCCGACAGCCTCTGGACAATTTTGTTCGGAGATCCGGCTATCGCCAGGTATTGCTCCAGTATCAACCCAGAGTCTGAAATCTGTAATAGTTCCAGTTATTCCTTCTGTAGTATGTCCTATGGTTAGAGTACAAATAGATGATATCCATCTCGGTAATCCAGTCGAGAGAATTCTGCTGAAGCTACTTGTTCCGATGTCTTTGATAAAGGCCAAACTCTCAATGTCATCATTGGGCAAGCCACTATAAAGTCGAAACAGGAAATAGACCGCATATTGGGTATTAACTAAGGGAGGAAGTCAGATAAAATTAGTGAGATGCAAAATTACAGCTGAAAGTGACCCCACCAAGTGGATACACTGCAAAACCAGAATCAGTCATGGCAAATGTAAACCCAGCACCGTTGGGTACTGCATAGAATTGGTAACAAAGTGTTCCACTCTATACAATGCGCGAATTGATTACTATAGCAGCAAAACAGAGAGAGCTCACATTTTTAATAGAAAAGAAGATTGCTTTTGATCCAGGTATACTCGTCAACTTAAAATTGAAATAAAACCCCGATACTGTAGATTGGGACATAGGCAAGCAAATATCGCTTGGAATTGTGACTTCTTTCGTGGTTGTAAATGTTTGATCTGCATCCAAAGGAGAATCTATACAAGTTAAATTTGAGTTAGTTTAATGGATAAAATACAGTGAAAATACTTAAGGTTCCTGTGTAGCCATACCCAGTTAAGTCTGAAACTTCAGTATTCGGTGATTTGAATTGATAGATGACCATATAATTCGCTATATTACAAGAGAATTATGCTCTAGTTATCTCAAAATAGTTGAAAATTTACTTTCTTGAACTCCAAAAGCAAAATTGAAGCTTGAGTAGGTGATATAGTAAGGGATTGCGAATGTGGCAGAAAACATGCAATCAATGGCAGGATAGTCATTGTTGCCTGCGAATCGCAGTGCAATGTAATCAGTCGCTTGAAACGTATAACTTCCTATGGTGGATGTTCCAGCCCAAGTAATATATGATCGCGACCAATAGTCACTTATTTTAGGATCATAAAACGCGATTTGAGCCTTAAATGCATCTTCAGTTGAGAAATCCAATGCTGTTGCAATATGATACCAATATCCTCTCACGAAGCCGCATGGCTTTAAATTAAGAAAAAAAATTTGAGATTATCAATTTTATTAAAAAATTTGCAAATACCGGGGATTGGGTCCGATCGTAAATTTGAAAATGTTCCGTTCCTCCATCGTTAATCTTGCTTACACATCGATTATTGGGAGCCGTGGTTATGTAGTTTTTATAGAGAGCATGTAACCAGCCGTTATTTTGAGTGGACCTATAAAACGTGTGAATCGTGAGCACTGGGGTACCAGTATTTACCATAATTGGAAGATACCAATATCAGATACATCCTCACCGGTTCTCTCAATGACCTTTAGCCAAGATCCAATGGTAATCTGCTTTTTACCGATCACTAATGAAAAGCAGAAATATTCATTTAAAATCCTGACCATGCATTTGATTACTTGCTGACATCGAGCTAAATTCGGTCTTGAAAACATAAGAGTTATCGTTCAGATTATTTGTATCTCCAATGGCATCTAAGGAAGATACCAGTTGATATACGTCATAAGAAGCGGCGGTTCTACCTCCTGATTCAACCTGCAATGAGAGGGTATATCGCAAATGAAATTACCTGAGAACTGGCCAATGAGAAGAATGAAAAATAGGTAAAGGGTAATAGTCATGAGAATTAATCAAAATTATAGCTTGCATTAAGCCGAACCAATTTAATAGACCTCTGTTTATAGATTTTTTAAAGATGCCTGATAATCTTGTTCGCTTTGAAAACTCCACAAAGGGAGGAAAAAGTTGCTTTTTGAACGAAATTCAAAACACAACAAAATGGTCCTAAGGATTAATTATCTCAAAGTATGTCTTCTCTGCATAAATTGTTTTTGTGAGGTCAATATAAGCTTCGCTTTCTCACATTGGAATAATTTAGATCAATTTAGATGGTAATTTTAAGATTTGTTGTGAAATGACGACATTAAAGCAATTTCAATGATATTCAAGCGGGAAGGTCCCATTAATCAAAGATTACTTCTGGACTTAGCGCTTAAAGTAATTGCTAGCAAGCTGATGCGACAATTCTCTTCATGAAGATACTTCAGCCTTCCCTCTTAGATACTTCTGTGACAGCAACTGAACACAATTCAAATCAAGAATAAAATGAATTCCGAATTATTAAAAGTGGATATTGAACGAGCGCTAAATTTGAAATTTTACGGCAGCCGCACTGTTAGTAACACAAAGGAAAAATTATCAAAGCGAACTCATTAATAGAAGCAGCCGTATTAAATCCAGGAGTTTTACGCAACGATTAATTTCTAAAACAGCGAGATAACAACATCAGAAGGCTTGAATACCAGCCTAGAGACTAGATAATCTGTAAAAGATTTCTTATTCTCAGTGCATAGCATCAGCAGCTCACCTATCTCGCAATTTAGAAGAAAAAAATGTCACATTGTTATAATAATAATCTTCCGTGAGCAACTGCGTTTCCATTTCATATCCCAAATTTCAGCAGCTCAGGAATGGTGGAGTTTGAATATAGGTCTCTTCAATATTCAAAGCTTCGGCTGTAGATTGGAGCATAAATTAGTGTTCTCAAGAAATCAAGGTTAAAATCTCGAATAATTTGTCAGCCAGTTGCTTATTTCCAAAAAAAGATTCATGGGCATATTCAAATTTTAAGAAGCTATTTAATATTCGAAGATGGGATTCCAAAATTTTCCACCACCTTATATAGATACAGTATAATTAAAACAGCGGAATAGCGATCTTCTTTATGAGCAACAACCTTTCCATTCATTTGAGGCCATGAAAATGATTTGAGCATATATAAGTATAATACTGGTCTCTCAAGTCATATAGGCCGATGGAAATGATGAGTATTGACACCAAAACTCAGTAACTCGCTTGGATTTGCTAGAGACCTGAGTGAAAATGTTGTAATATTTTTGTTTTCGACTTAAGGTGCTTATTCAAGCAGATAAAACCGAGAGATTCTAGAGTTATTATGCAAATATACTATAGATTCCTCCTAGTTCAAAAAACCGAGTACAAGCAAGTTAATATATTGTCTGCCAGCGCGGCAATAAATTTGATAAGATAACAAATATCGCTATAATATGCGTCGAATCTAAACGGAGACTTCAATTATTTTGAGCATTTCAAGTTGAAGGCACTCCGTAGAGAGGTACGAACCTTGCAGAGTGACTTCTATTATCAGTTGTTACATTTAGATCTATGATTGCCTTCTATGACTTGTTTTGCTGTAATTTAATTTATACTTATAACACGGTAACAATTTGAGAGCAGTTTTCTTTCAGCGATTTAATTTATTTTCATGCCTTGGGATAGGAGGAGCATCGCAAGCGTATAAGAAACATTACATTGTCTTCAAAATGTTTTAACTTGAAAATGAGCACCATTTCTCTTTCGCTCCATTTAATTGCGCTATGAAAAGATAGTTGTATGAAAATGATTATGGCAATCAATTATTTTAGTTTCAGCATATCGTCGCTGCAAATGGATAATAAAAAAGAAAAATAAGTTCATTAGGTGGAATAATTCACTCGAGGCATGATAATAATAGAGTAAATTTTTTTGCATTTGAATCCTCTCTCCTATGTAAATATGAATTCAAAGAAAAAATTACAACTCAGAGGAAAAAACCTCGATCTAGTTAGGAAAAGCGATATCTCGAATCATGTTTTTCTTTACTGTTGATTTGATTTATTAATCTTGTAACACTCTCTTGCCGAGATTTTTTATTAAAATTCGGTTGAAGGAGTTAATTTTGTTTATATATATGCATATCTATGGTCAGGACGACAAAACAAGAGCTTTTATTCAATACGGTTAGGGAAATGCTATGAAGTCTTTAAAAAAATGTTTGATAGAATATTTAATTCTCATTGAATAAGGGAACACGGCCTTCGGTGAATGTTATAATTCTTTTTTTTTCATCTCGTAATGGAATCATATCATTCGTCGTATGATCGCCCGTGGAAGGATGATCTTGAGAGTATATTTTTATGTTTTCTAGCAGCTGCATTCCTCGAGGTGATTGAGAAAGTACTTGAGTAGATAAACCTCCAATATATTTATCCAAATCCATGCTCAGGTTGGGTTTGGAAAGAATTGTCTCAGAATTCACTCTTACAGTAGTTTCTCCCCTACCCGTTATGTGAATGGTTTTTCTTGAACTTATTTGTGGGATATGTGGAGACTCTGCACAAAGCTCTTCAAGGGAAAGCGGCTTGACCTGCCTTCTTCTTTGAACTTTCTCCTTGATATACTTGTAAATGTCAATTACTAACGCAAGGACTTGAATGAAAGCAAGCAGACCTCCTGCTAATGTAGAAGTTATCGTAAAGGCAATAAAGACAAATCCAATCTCATCTCTTGTTGACGCATCAAGTTCAACGGCTTTCTCTATTAATGATAGCACGAATCCAATGGACATGCAGCCAAATCCAAATAATTCCACTACCAAAGTGATTATCCTGGTCCATTTGTCTTTTAATGGTCGTTTTATTATCATGTAAGCGATGAAAGCAGCTGATAGGCCCCAGATTATTATAATTTGAGCGATTGGAGAGTCGGTTAAGAAAACAAGGGTCATGGCATACAATAAGCTCTTTACCATCGAAATTGGAACAAAAAGCAATTGGAGCTTACTTTGGCAGTCGAAATCTTCGAATAAGTTCCGATATGGCTTGATATGTAGAGGTCGGAGGGATTCTTTGGTGTCGAGAAGATATTTGAGGTTAGATATCACAGCATAGAAGACGAAAGCCATGAGAGATAAGTATAGTAATAAGGTAATGACAGCAAAAGCAAGTGTGGCTTTGGTGTACGGAGTGTGAGGCTCGACTACGGTTGAATAATAGTTGATATTGATGAGAGACCAGAAAACCCCTGGCTGGAATATGGCCAATGTGAAAAGCAGCGCGAAATTCCAGAAAATGGTGGGGTCGAATCGATTCAAAAGTCTGCTCAGGCTATGAAGAAATCTAACCAAGCGATCTCGAAAACTTCTGACAGCGTTAGTTTTAGGTAGTTTATGGTTAGCTGTGAATGCTTGAAGTTTTTTCCTGAGAAAACTCGTCATCACGAATCCAAAGACTGTAATGATACTCAGTACAAAGATATTCGACATCTCGGCATTGTAATTATCTGTGAAGAAAGGACCTACTTCATATGCTTCAAAAGCACGGGGCATCGTTGTGTTCCTATCTTCAAGATATTGATTCCATGACTGGATCAAATCTATCTGAATGACGATAGAGTTGGGATCATATTTTGTGTTAGAGAAGAGATCTTGGATATTCGGAGGCCAGAGAATGTCAATGAATCTCAAGAGTTGCACTATTTCTCCAATGATTTGCATTCTGACAAGACTCAAAGATAGAGCTCCTCCTGCAACCGAACTGGCTGCTTGACCACCACTAAAAGTCGCTCCACCAACGCCTGTAAAATTAGCGGTAGTGCCAATGACTTGGATTTCGGCTGGAGAGAAAGAATAGATTTCCTTGAGCTTGATTGTGGCGGATTTCGTAATTGATCGGAATTTTTGATATGGATCGTAGTTAAAGCTCGATTGTAAATCGAGAGTGACGGTGAGAACCGAAAGTGATGGATAATATTGATCACCAATATACTGGAATTTAATGATAGAGTCCGTCAATGGAGTAAGCACATATGAAGCGGAATCAATCTCCACAGACCCTATTTCAATCTTGATAAGCTGAGCGACGGCTTGGATGATATCTGTAATCGAATAGTTGAAATTAATGTAGACTGTTCGAGCTTGGGATGACAAAGCGAGTTTAAACACCAACCCTAATCTCCTCAAGCAAGCTGGAACTCGAAAAGAAGAGGCATTCCCAAGAAAACTCTCGTAATGGGTGATGGGGCAGCTTGTAACGCATGTTCCATCCAGAAGATAATAATCTGCAGGACAGCTTGTGCAACTGAGATTATTTGGTTGATGACACGTCACACATGGTGGCTGGCAAGGTTCACAAGCTCTTGTATCAGGATTTGCATACTTTGTAGAAGGACAGCCGGAACCGCAATATCCTCCATTTAAAAAATATCCCACTGAGCAGGCAGTGCAAGTAGTGTTAGTTGAATCAAGGCATGACTCGCAACCTAAATAACAAGGCTGGCATTCATAGACAGTAGAATTTGCGAAAGTTTTATTTGGACAGGAAGCTAAACAGGTGTGGTTGAAGTAATATAACCACTGAGGACATTTCTCGCATGAATGCAGAGTTGAATTCTCTATATAGCCGTAGGGACAATCTTCAACACAGGTATACTTGTAAGAGTAGGTTCCGTTTAGAGAGCAGTCGACACAATTGCTCGTGGAATCTAAACCCCAGCCAGTTGGACAATTTGCCACGCACAAATTGTTATGAGAGACTTTCCCACTCGCTACGCAACTTATGCAAACACTGGGAGTGGTAGTACCTCCCCACCCACCTGGACAAGTTGAAACGCAAACACCATTATGCGCATATTTTGAACTCGCAGAGCAGTCGATACAATTGCTGGAAGAATCTGCAGTGTATCCAGGTGGACAACTGTCGACACACAAATTACCATAGGAGACTTTCGAGCTAGCTGAGCAGCTAACGCAGGCATTAGGACTAGTTGTACCTCCCCACCCGCCCGGACAATTTGCAGTACAGACTCCATTGTGTGAGTAGGTGCTACCGGAGCAAACGACACAATTGCTGGAACCATCTTTGCCATATCCCGTCGGACAAGTGCTCACACATTGGTTGTTGTATGAAACTTTCGAGCTCGCTGCACAGCTAATGCAAACATTGGGACTGGTTTTTGCTCCCCAGCCAGCTGGACAAGTGGCAGTACAAAGATTATTGTATGAGTATTTAGAACTCAAAGAGCAGTCGATACAAGATCTGGGACTAGTTTGAGCTCCCCATCCAGTGGGACAAGTTGCTGTACAAACACCATTATATGAGTAAGTAGTCGTACAGGCGGCACAATTGCTGGAGGAGTTGCCATAGCCTGCTGGACAAGTGCTCACACATTGATTGTTGTATGAAACTTTCGAGCTCGCTGCGCAGCTAACGCAAGCATTCGGACTTGTAGTAGCTCCCCACGCAGCCGGACAGGTTGCTGTGCAGAGATTATTATAAGAGTATTTAGAACTCAAAGAACAGTCGATGCAAGATCTGGGACTAGTTTGAGCTCCCCATCCAGTGGGACAAGTTGCTGTACAAACACCATTATACGAATAAGTAGTCGTACAGGCAACACAATTGCTGGAGGCATCTTTACCATAGCCTGCTGGACAAGTACTCACGCATTGGTTGTTGTATGAAACTTTCGAGCTCGCTGCGCAGCTAACGCAAGATCTGGGGCTGGTTTCAGCTCCCCACCCAGTGGGACAAGTTGCTGTACAAACACCATTATATGAGTAAGTAGTCGTACAGGCAACACAATTGCTGGAGGAGTTGCCATAGCCTGCTGGACAAGTGCTCACACATTGGTTGTTATAAGAAACTTTCGAGCTCGCTGTACAGCTAATGCAAGCATTGGGACTGGTAGTGGCGCCCCACCCTGCTGGACAAGTAGCAGTACAAAGATTATTGTATGAGTATTTAGAACTCAAAGAACAGTCGATGCAAGATCTGGGACTAGTTTGAGCTCCCCATCCAGTGGGACAAGTTGCTGTACAAACACCATTATACGAATAAGTAGTCGTACAGGCAACACAATTGCTGGAGGCATCTTTACCATAGCCTGCTGGACAAGTACTCACACATTGGTTGTTATAAGAAACTTTCGAGCTCGCTGTACAGCTAATGCAAACATTGGAAGAGTCAGTTCCATATCCTTCTGGACAAGTTGCAACACAGGTGTTGCTGGAGACGTATTTCCCTGTCAAAGAGCATATTGTGCAGACTCTGTTCGTTGAATCTGTAATAGCGCCGTATGGACAACTTGTGACACAATAGGCGGGATTGGCGCCGTTATTAAGCAAATAAGTGGCAGAATTACAAGCTTCACAAATCGTGGAGGTGGTACAAGAGATACAATTGGTGTCTGAGCAACTCGCCACGCACGGATAATGAGTGCCTTTGGATAATCCTACAGACACATCGCAATTTTGTGCGGTGATGTCAGTCATACCCGCTATTGCTCCAGTACCAGCCCAAAGTCTGAAATCAGTAACGGTTCCAGTTATTCCTTCTGTCGTATCTCCAATAACCAAGGTACAGGAGGTTGTTACAAATGTTGGAGGTGTAGTAGTAGAAATTGGTTTGCCGATGCTTCCTGTTCCAACGCCATCGACAAAGACCAGACTCTCAATGTCACTATTAAAAGAGCCTGAATACGTCCGAAACATGAAATACGCATTATATTGGGTATTAACTATAACCGAAAGATAGTTAGGATTAGTTATCGTGAGAATCAATATTACAGCTAAAAGCCGGAAAACCAATGGAACGAATCGCTGAAGTAGTATCCAAAAATTTCAGCACAAACTTGCCGCTTGAAGTAATGGCGTAGAGTTGGTAGCTAACCGTCCCACTCTAAGGAAAAAGCAAGTTTTATGCTTCATCAAAAATAGTGAAAACTTACATTTTTAATCGTAAAGAAGATTGCTTTTGATCCTGGTATGCTACTCAACTTAAAACTAAAAGAAAACCCCACTACATCTGTGGCTGGTTGCAACTTCGAGCAAACACTGCTTGGAAGTGTCACTTGCTTCGTCGCTGTGAATGTCTGAGCTGATCCAAGAGCAGAATCTAAGTAAATGAAAACCAAATTAGTAAGGCAAAGAAAATTAAAATGAAAGTACTTAAGGTTCCTGTGTACCCGCCTCCCGATAAGTCTGTAACTGATGTACTCGTTGAAGTGAATTGGTAGATGACCACATAATTTGCTAAGATAAAAAATAATAGAATTAAGTGTTGCCAACTACATTGATTGAAAATTTATTTACCTTCTTGCACACCGAAAGCAAAATTGGACGTCGAACTTGTCAGGTAACGACCAGTCGCAAACGCTGCAGAGAAAGTGCAGTCTATGGCAGGATAATCGGAGGTGTCTGAGAATCGCAGTGCGATGTAATCGGTTGACTGGAAAGTATAGCTTCCTATGCTGGATGTCCCACTCCAAGTAATAAATGACCTCGACCAATAGTCCATTCCAATTGAAGCATCAAGAAAGGCAATTTGAGCTTTAAATGCGTTTGCAGTTGAGAAATCCAAGGATGTTGAGATATGATACCAATATGCTCTTTTAAATCCGCAAGGCTTTATATTTGTAAGATAATCAATTATTAACAAGCTTTGCAAATACATTAGCTTGAGTTGAGTCATAAGTTTGTGAAGATTGCGTTCCTCCATTGTTAATCTTGCTAACGCATCGATCATTGGGAGAAGACGCTTGGTAGTTTTTATAGAGGGCATGTAACCAAGCGTTATTCTGAGTTGACCTAAAAATTGAGTGAATTCAGAGCATTGGGATATCAATATTTACCATAATTGGAAAATGCCAATATTAGATACATCTGTGGTGGTTCTCGTATCGAACCTTAGCCAAGATCCTATGGTTATGACCTTTTTCCCGATCACTAAAAGAAAATAACAATAAAAGCTATGAGAAACCGACCATGAATTTAGTTACATGCTGGCATCGAGCTAAAGTAGATCTTTGTAATTTTACTGTTATCGTTCATCGTGTTTGGAGGTCCAGTGGAACCCATAAAAGAGGCTAGCTGATAGACATCATAGGAGGCTGCGGCTCTGCTTCCTGATTCTGAGTTAGAGACCAAACTTTAGAGGAATTTGACCTGAGAAGCAGCTGGTGAGAAGGAAAAATAGGAAAAAGGGAGTTATCATGGTCTTAACCGAAATATATTAATTGAAAAGCAAGTTAAATTTTTTTAATAAGTGCTCTACTGGTTCGGTCGCGTTCTGCTTTGCTTATTAGTTATCCAGATTAAAAGCAATTAAGAAATTTATCAATCTCGAAGAATTTGGCAAAGAAGAAAAATTGTATAATCAAAACTTAATCAAGACCGGTAGTGATGACCAATTCCCTCAAATTACTTCCTTTGCGCTTGTTTCTACTTACACCGCAAGCGCACAGTGAAATGGATGTGTGCAGCACAGCAAAGTCTTTGTTACTTCGAAATAAACTCGCAGGTCCTCAAACTTAGAGTTTTTCGTTTAGTCACGAAGGCTCGCAAATCCTTCTAAACTTAAAGTAAATTTCTCTGGGTATGGATGTTTTTGGTATTCACTAAAGGCTTTACGAACAACGAAGAAGCACTAATAAAATTAGAACAAAAAGGATTCTTAAATTAAATAAAATTGAGTACTTATTTTCGAAGCTTTCACTTTAGAAGCATTTTGAAATATTACGTTCAAACCAAAAAAGAAAATAATTAAAGTTCCATCAGAAAACTCAAAAAAAGCACCTCAGTTATAGAATTAATCGAATTGAGAACAGCATGAGCTCTATTTAGGAATTAATAAGGACCTTTAGGTGATAATTTCGAAAGAACTAGCGGTAAAATTATGAGGAAACTTAGAGATTGTTCAAAGCTCTCGTTAAATTACAAAGAATTTCTCACTTTCGCTGGAATATCATCGTCAGCAGCCAACAGTTCATGATACCAAGAATTTAAAAAACTTTATCCTAATAGGTTCCATGCTCAAACATATTTTGCGATTAGTGTATTTATTTTCCGTTTATTGATAAGACCTATGACACCACTGAGAATTAGGAGAAGGGAGGGTACTCTGATGTTGCGTTTGCCAAGATTTGAGTTGAGATTATAGTAATTCGATCCAAAAGCAAATCGCTTCAAATATAACAAAAAAGAACTATTCTAGGTTGAATGTTTGTTTAGAAAAAAGATAATCTCTCGATAGTGTTCGAACTAAAAATGATATCCTTAATTCAATTCTTTGAAAATGGGATCCTAAATCAATCAACATAGCGCGTAGGTCTCTATTATGATAAAATGAGGAAGCTCCACCCTCTGGCTGGTTTTTGAGAGATGAAAAAAGGATCATTTATTATTTTGATTCGTGCTAAGCTCTAAGTTATCAATTAAAAGAACGCAGTCTAAAGTTTGAATTTAGAGAAGCCATTGATGTTTTAGTATGCAAGGGCTGAGACAATCGGAAAAGAAAACACAGTTTGCTATTAGTAAATTGAAGCGGGCACATGTGTTAACACTTGTTGTTTCTCAAAATTTTGAGTTTTTAATTAACTTTGCGGATCTAATCAATTTTTAAAAAGCAATTTAACTTTGCGATTCCTTTTTATTGACTTGAAATATCATACTTGGAACTGCTTATACTCTTTAGCAGGCTTCCGATGAATGCAATTTGGTAGCTCTCTCCTTATATTTATGATTTTAGAGGTGCACAGACAGAATTCAGTCATAGACACTGGAATTTCATGAATATGAAAGCGACAGCTACGAAGATCTTTTATTTTAATCTTATTGTTGCTGCCGAGTTATTTCTCCGATTATTTGCATTCTGACAAGACTCAGACAGAGCACTTCCTGCAACCGACTGGCTGCTTGGCCACCTGAAGCTGCTGCTCCAACACCACCTATAACATTAGCTATACTACCAATGACTTGGATTTCGATTTGAGAGAAAGGATAAATTTCTTTAGTTTACTTGGTTTTTTGGCGAAACACATTTCTGTATAGAGTAATTAAACTGGCAAGTGAAAATTGAAATCAGAGAGAAACAATTTGATCCAATTCACAAAAGAAATAATTATTTCAGGTGTATGTATGCTATTTAACGTGAAGTACCAAAAAAGAGATACTTTTTTTTCGAAAGTTAATGCATGTAAAAAAAAGACAATTTTACAAAGTTGTTATGATAATTAATTTTCTGTGAATAATATAGCGCGACCTTCAATAAATGTGGTATTCCTTACATTTCCATGGGGTGATTGAAGTAAATCCCTTGTCGAATGATCAGTTGCAGAAGGATGCTCATGAAGCCACGTTTTTATGCTTTCTAGCAGCTGCATTCCGCGAGGTGATTGAGAAAGTACCTGAGTAGATAAACCCCCAATTTGTTTATCAAGGTCTATGCTTTGGTTGGGTTTCTGAAAAATTATGCCAGAATTCACTCTTGCAGTAGTTTCTTTCCGGTTAGTTATTCTAGCGGTTCTTCTCATGTTCTTTTCTTGGATGTTTGGGGATTCAGAACCTAGTTCTACGAGACTAACCGGCTTGACTTGATTACTCCTTCGATGCTTATTCCTAACATACTTGTAGACGGCAATTAACAGGGCAAGGATTTGAATGAGAGCAAGAAGGCCTCCTGCGACAGTGGAAGTCATCGTAAAGGCAATGAAGACGAATCCAACCTCGACTCTTGTTGACGGATCAAGTTCAACAGCTTTCTCAACGAATGGCAATACAAATCCAATGGTCATGCAGCCAAATCCAAATAATTCTACTACTAAAGTGATTATTCGAGTCCATCTGTCTTTTAACGGTCGTTTAATTATCATGTAAACGATGAAGGCAGCTGATAGAACCCAGATTACTGTTATCTGAGCGATTGGATAAGGGGACAGGAAGACTAGTGTTAAGCCATACAATAAGCTTTTCAGCATGGATATGGGCACGAAAAGTAGTTGGAGCTTGCTTTGGCAGTCGAAATCTTCAAATAAGTTTCGATAAGGCTTGATATGTGCCGGTCGAAGGGATTCTTTGGTGCTAAGAAGGTAGTTGAAGTTGGAGATGACTGCATAAAAGACGAAGACCATGAGAGATAGATAGAGCAACAAGGAAACGACGGCTATGCCAAGTGTAGCTTTGGTATACACAGTGTGAGGCTCGATTACGGTTGAATAATACTTGACATTAATGAGTGACCAAAAAACTCCTGGCTGAAATACAGAGAGTATGAAAAGCAGCGCGAAATTCCAGAAAATGGTGGGGTCGAATCGATTTAAAAGTCTGCTCAGGCTATGGAGAAATCTAACCAAGCGATCTCTAAAACTTTTGACAGCGTTTGTCTTGGGAAGCTTATGCTTGGCTGTGAACGCTTGAAGGTTTTTCCTTAGAAAACTCGTAATCACGAATCCAAAAACTGTGATGATGCTCAAAATAAAGATGTTTGAGATCTCGCTATTGTAGTTCTCAGTGAAGAAAGGGCTCACTTCATAAGCTTGGA
>ENA-UOTZ01000965-UOTZ01000965.1-compost-metagenome-genome-assembly--contig:-NODE-965-length-22172-cov-8.501742_pt1 | contig 22172 bp, 16 predicted proteins | sample MGYA00238144_ERZ746983 | MGnify/ENA primary metagenome ERZ746983 (study PRJEB28759, sample SAMN06268863) | compost metagenome | isolation source: single cell | place: USA: California, Emeryville, Joint... | reverse complement strand
CAAAATCAAAACTTGAGAACCTCGATAAAAATAAGTAATTAAACCTCTCCTGCAGAGATTCTCAACCTAAGTATCAATCAAGGTTTCTTGTGACCGATCAATACAAAGTTTATCAATTCGTTCATCTGCTCCGAAAGAGAATAAACCTCAAACAAGAAGAGGCATTATATCTGTTCGTAAACGGAAGGACCTTGCTGAAAAGCGGTAAACCTATATTTTCTGCAGCAAGATTGTCCTAACGTGATCTGTAATCTTCTAGATTCGAAAATGTCGGAGGTTTATGACAGATACAGAGACTCTGACGGTTTCCTATATATTGAATTTTGCGAATACAGTTCTTTTGGCTTTTCAACAGCTTAATTCTATTGAAGCGCTGTTACTATTTGAACCAATTCTGTAGATATACAGTATTTGCATATGCTACTAATGTTTCATGTACTTTCTAACTAAGTTATTCCATGAGAAAAACGCTATCAGTATTCATTTAATTTTTACCAAATACAATAACTCTGTCTTGATTAAGAAGTGCAGAAGGTTTACGAAAATTTATGAATAAATCCAAACTCCACTTTCTCTGTCGATCTTCAAAATTGAAGAGCTCCTTAGAAACTCTTCTTTCAAAAAAAGATAATCACAAAAGTTTTCATAAGTAGCATAAATTCGTTCATAATTTATCTTATTGCTTCTTTGCACCTGAATTTTTTCCTTTTGGAGCTATAACCTCCATTAGGACACCTGGGTACCCTCGATACTTACTACTCTTCGGATGCTTTCTGTCAAATTGATCTAATTCAGCCAAAGCTTGCTAGAAAAAGCGAGAATATAATAAGAATAAGAGAGAAAATTAGTCAATCACCTCTGGATCATCAATATTACTCCTAGACCGGTGTGAGGTCGATCCTCTTGCTCCATTCATCGATGGAAATCTAATATCATTCAGAGAGCCCTTCCGAGACCTAGGGAACATTTTTTCTGAAATAGTTTGAAATCCCAGTGAGAATGAGCCTCTTGAGCTGTTGGGTAAATTCGTGTCCGACCGGCGTGAAGTTCTGTTCATTTGCGAAAAGACCTGACTTTTCGAAGTCAACGTCGATACAAACGGGTTAACCTTCTCAGAAATGCCTTCATTACAGTGTTGAAGAAGCAATCCTTTCAACTCATGTCTTTCAATATCATTCTTTGGGAAGAATTCTTTCTATGTTAACGAAATGAATCAGTTAATTACAAGATTATTGTGTATCATCTTACTTTCTTTGGCAGAGCTAGTTTCATAATCCTCAAATTCTTACCTCCAGGCGTCATCGCTCTGGTAGTAACAGGCTGCGATATCATCGACTCCGGCGTGTTCGGCTTTGCTCTATACGTGTGAGGGTAAGCGAAATCCATAACTTCCATTCCTTTAGGAAGATCACCCTGAGAACTGCTTCTATGAGAATTTTTCGTGGCATCGCTCCCTGGTTCTTTTGACTGAGGGGCATTCTGATTCACCAATTTCAAATTTGTTTGATGTCGCTGCTTGAAGGCTTTTCTAACATTTTTTCTAAATTCCTCGTAAGTTTGGGCCTCGAGCTGCTTGATCTGCTGTTCCTCTTCCAATTTCTTCTTAAATGATTGTATCAATTCCTCCTCGCCTTTGACTGAGACAGGTGTTATGAGCAGTTCTGATCGCTTTTGATCGTTTTCGAGAAGAAAATTCCATTTGTTATCATTATGCACTGAATGCTTGGCCATAATCGCTTTTTTCGAGAGTGTTTTTAAGTAAGGCTGAGTCATTCTATCAATTTTTTCAGCTGTCAAAGGTTCTGAGTCGTTAACAAGCGACTGATGACTCTTGATCTGCAACAACGTTCTCTCTTGGATTCGTCCGTGTAGTTGATTGAACGTTTCCTTGTGGTTACGTGCCAATCTAGCTATCCTTGCACGCTCATCTGTCTTTTTATCCTCAATCTCCAGCTGGATATTCTTTTCAATCTGTGATTTTGCTTGATCATTGTATTTATGGTAATACGGGTAAAATTTCGGCCCGATACGCTGCTTATTGTTCCAGGCGAATCCATTGTTTGCGGGATTATTGAGATAAGTGTAGTCTTTGACAACGATTTCTTGAGGCTTGAATTTAGCGAAGTCAGGCATCTGATCTCTGACCTCAGGTTTGAGGCTATGCATATGAGAGGTCACTTTGAGGGTCAAAGTTCTTTCGCAGAATAACGCGATTCAAGTGAGTTTTTTATTTAACTTTAAGAGAGTAATGAAGTTACATGGCCTCGAGAGTTACATTTTATCTCGTAAAGAATAAATTTAAAACTCGTTCTTTCAAGATCATAGTATTGATGATGATGGAGGAATTTCCTTGTGATCTGCAATGCAGAATATATGTGATTTTCAGAGTTAATTCATGCTTACTGTTTATTTTTCAATGAAATATATGCCCAGCTTTGTAAGACAGAAAATTGATTTAAGCGGTTTCAAAAATACTTTCAAAGAAAGGAAAACGATTTTGAAGGGACTTTGGTTCCAATTCAAACTTAGTTATATGAATTTTTAAGATAATATCAGGAAAATTGTTATTCTTGTCTATAGAGGATTCGTAAATTATATAATTATATAATTAGCGGTCAGAGCATAACATGTCTATAGAATTGTTAATTTTGCCCTTCTTTCATTAATTTACTCCTTCGCTCTCGGTAGATTTCGATTAGCTTCTGATGACTAGGCGAGAACTGCTTTGTGTATTGATCGAATTGCTCCCCGTACAAGAAGCATAGGTCAACAAGGCTGAAGACCACGGACTTCCTGATATCAGGGTTAGGATGATTGATGAGCTATAGATTCTTTATTAACAATCGCAAACGAAAACTCAAATCATACCTGGAGGTACTGATCAATTAAAAGCTTAAGATAAGGGCGAGCATCTTTCAAGGAAAAGTATCCTAAACAGGTCCCGATTTCTTTTATTATTAATTGACAAACGGGATGCGCTAATTGTCCAAGCTCCCGAATGAGATAATCTAACACATGCTCTCGATATCTTGACTGGAATAATGTCTCCCAAAGGGTGTCAACTACTGGATTCTTCAGACGGAAGAAAAAAAAAACACATAAGAGCAAATTTATGACTGTGGCAAATTACTTGATAGTGAACATCTAGCACAACAAAGACTCCTTTAAGCAATTCTTCAATATGCTCAGTCAAATCGATAGGGAGTCCCGCTACTGACCCAAGCATATCCAATCCCAATTCAGCAACACGGGGCCCAGAAGTCTCGATTATGTTGAATAAGCTTTGCAGTATAAAAGATAGCTTGCTGCTCCAAACGCTTTGATAATTGTAGTATTTTCTAAACACGCTTTTTAAGCGAAATTACCAAAAAAAACACTTACATGATAAGCAGCTCGAGCGTTTCGATATCATAATAATTTTTCTTATTATCATCCTTCGAATTAACAGGAAAAATCATAGATTCTTTCCAATCTACAGTACTAACGCTTGCGTTTTCTGGTTTAATTTCCATTTCCTGATTCGGGTTGCCTTCTGTCTCCTCGCTTTGAGGTTGCTCTTCAATAATCTCATACTGATTCTCTTGTGCCTCTTGGTGATGCCCATCAGTAGCGGACTCTAAAATGCCATTGATTGATGAAAAAATATCCAAGTCATTTGATCTTTTGGGAGCGTTTTGACCTGTCGATGATAGAGATTCTAATTTCTGACTAATCGCATTCTTATCTTTTGAATCTTTCTTCTCAATATTATTTTCTTTTTTTGCACTTGAGTTTCGCTGAGTGATATGCTGGATATCAACCAATCGCGTTTTTTCATCCTCTGCTTCAAGGGATTTACCCATTCTTGGATAAGTGATTGGGATTGATTCTTGCTTTATTCGAAGCAAATGTGCTTGGATATCTTCTTCCAACTCATGAAGATGGATTCCGCAGAGATATCTAAACTATAGATGCAATTAAATCATTTCAGATAACCATGAAAATAATCTTACAGTGGCAAGTTGGTCGGTCGGCAACTTGATGATATATCCTAGACAGAGCTTGGGAGCTTTCGTTTTAACGAAATTTATAATCTCCAAGCAAGGCAAGTACACTTGCTTGATCTTCGAAAACTCGACCAAAGCTGCAACCATTATGGAAATACAATGGGTTACGTCAGATGTAGAATCGAAGAAGTCTTTGCACCTGGTGGTAAAATTAGATGAAGCTTATTGTCTCGAAACGGAGCTTACCTTGGAAGAGTCTCACCAATCTGTTCCAGCAAAATTATTTTCTCCTTTGTCTGAGCCACAGATTCAAATATCTTCAAATAAGTGCATATTAATTCATCAGCTAGGCAATGTTATGAGTTAAAGAATTGACTATTTCATCATTACCAGGATAAGCAGCTTGAATAACTTCTAACATTTTCCCAGCTGTGGTTCTCACTTTCTCTCTTTCGTCATTGGACGCTAAAAGTACCTAAAGGACGATTAACATCAGTTCTGATTAATAAAGTATCGTTACTGAAGTGAGCAGCTCCATTAGATGAGTTTTAAGTTCCTCTTTGAATTTGTTGACAACATGCTTCACCGATTGTAAGCTAGCGAGAGCGATTTTAATATTTTCATCGGCTACGGATTTGGCGAGCGTCAGCACCAGTCGATTGATGATCGCAGTGTCTAATTTCTCTTTCTGAGGGAGTTCTAATAAAAACTCTCTGATCTTTTCAAACGAAGTAATTCTTGTTGCCCAATTCTAATGCAGTAGTATGCTCAGTTAACACCGTGAAGAATAATTATGAAAGAAATTACCTGATCTTTAGTCTTTTCAAGGAGAAATTCCAAGTCTTCTTCCTTCATACTTTTATAGAAGTTTCTGCTCTTGAATGAATACATTGTCAGCCAACCAGAAAAATTTTGAAAAAATTACTTCGAGGAATTTAGTTGATCGCTCGAAAGTCTTATATGTGGATTTGAAATCAATATTTTCAAAGCTGTCATCTAAATTTAGTACTTTGACTTCTGCGCAGTCTGTCTGTCCGACCTATTAAACAATAAATTGCTCGATTTGAGGTTTCAAAGGAGAGGGTATTACCAATGTTTCAAGTATTATTTTCAGATCTTGCCGCTCACTTTGATTATTTTGGAGTGATAATTTGCTTTTTGTGGGGACGGGAGACTGATTGATTTGAGTTGACTTCATCTCGATTTTTGTGTCTGCTGTTTTGGTATCGAATCTGCGACTTGACTGCGAAGTTTTCAGAGTATTTTCAGTGGTTTCTTGCTCTGACTTCCTCGAATTATTGTGCTTTGGAGGTAATTTCGAAGTTTCAGTTTTCTGCTTTTTCTCGCTTTCTCTCGCATTTGAAATTTCGTTGCCCTCACGCTTTTTCTCTGTTTGAGAAGCATCAAGCGAATTTCTTCGATTCTCCATGTCTTTTTTTTCACTAAGCGGATTTCTCATTTTCTTTTCGCTTCCTTTAGACTCATCACGGGCTTTCTCTTGCTTTGATCCTGATTTCAATTTTTCTTTTGGTTTTGGGGTTGCCTCAGATTTTTTTTCTTTTTTCAGGTCTTGAGGCTTTTTCTCTTGACATTCTACGTTTTCTTTTGCGGAATCTTCTTGGATTGCTTTCTGTATAGCCGAATCAAACCTGCTGTAAATTTTCGCTGCTCTTTGAGGAAATTTCTTAGCATAGAGTAAATACGCACTTCTGGTATTCGCACGTGCTATTTTTGAAGCATCTGTGATCCCAACTTGTATTCCGGTCTCAATCACGCCGCAATACTTTTCAATGATATGCACAGAGTAGCTTGAAAGGATCTTCTTGATGTAACACGTGATTTTTTCGCGATACAAAGGATTTTTGCTATTGAGCTCTTCCACAAACTTGGGAATAATCCTTGGTGGCTGGACGTATTCAATTAGGTACGAAATACAAATGTGCCCATTCTCGGCAATGACTTTGTTCGCACAATTTATAAGCTTGAAAAGACCTTCCTTGCTCACAATCTTCTCACAAAAGGCCTCAAGTCGCTCTCCTGAAACTTGGGCAGCAATGCAGAGAGTTCGGGCAGCTTCTTTCGAGATTGCTGATCTCAAATCATTTAGCTTTGTAGGAAAAATGAGACCCATATTAGAAATTATATTCAATGGGTAAAAACTACCTGAACGCACATGTGATTCGCAATTTTCAGCATGAAACTCGAGAAGCCATCCAGCATGTAAGCTTCTCCTACAATAATGCTTTGCAGTCTCTTTAATGCATCGAATCTTTTGCTCCAGTCAAGATCTTTTCAGAATTGCTTTAAAGACTATATCAAAAGAGGAGTCTACCTGTGTCTACGAGAGTTGAGTTGACGTGGTCATACTCGCGCTGAAGGTCTTTATCCGTGTAAATAGTGATAGGTTTGATTCCAGCTAAATCAGCGTCAACCATGGGTAAGTCAATGATCTTTGGTTTATTTTTAAAATTCGAATTGAAACGTGCTTGTCTGTTCGTTAAACGTAACAAAAATATTAACAATGAGATTTCTAAGATTCTATAAGTGAAAGAAATAATGCTTTGTTTGGAATATACTTTATTAGCATGAAATGAAAAGCAAGTTGGTAGTTCAAAATTCCAACTTGTAAACTGTTATGCACCAAAGCAAATTCAGAGTATTAATACATTAGCTCTCTCGAAAATAACACACAATATGTAATAAATGCCCAATCGCCCAATTTCTATCTCCAAAAGAAATCGGATAACTGGAAAAACGAAAGAGAGATCTGAACTCGTCCTAATGTGCATTTGATTAAAACAAATTAACATTATGGGGCCAATCGCCGCTATTTTCAACAGTAGTCTTTCTTCAGATGCGAAATAGAACTATCTGGACTTATGATGACGCTCTCATCATGACCTGAAGGAGTCGTCTCGTCGATTAACAACTTACGTGAAGTCTTTTCGCTATAGCCCAACGCTTTATTCTTCATATCTCTGTATGATTGCGGTTTTTGCAATTGAAGAGAGTTATCAAATGAAATATCAGGAGTTTTCTGCAAAAACGATTTAGATTTGCGCTGTTTTTCTTTCTCCTCGAGCACGCTGGCTGCACGATACCACTCCTGAGACTCTCTACCTTCGAGTCTCATCTTTCTCCTGGCTGCAGCATCGATCACTCTGACCTGTTTCTGTTCTTTCTTTGAGGAATTTTCCCTTGACTTCGACCGAGGAACGATTGCTATTGAATTCTGTCGAGTCTCTTTTCGTGGTCTGGGAGTTCGCCCAACATAAATCCTTGGCGTAGAGTCAATTAATTTTGATTCGTTTGGCTTCCCGCTCTGATTCATATTATCAGGGCTGCCACTTCCTTCGCCTGCTTCCTGCTCACCCTCAAATGAGTGATTATTTTTCGAAAATAATAGCTCTTGCAGAATACTATTCGACAAAAAGTCCAGTTTTTCGTTATAATACTTGACAAGCTCATTTTCATTACCCACGCTATTGCTCTTAATTCTAAACTGCGTTCTGTTCCTCTTTCTGTTCTTCCGATGTGGCGGCTCTCTCGGACTATTTCTCCCGCTTCGGAAGTCCGGGTTCTGCCTTAAAAATGCTAGAAGACTCTCACTGTAAGTATCCTTAAATGACAGATCATTTTCGAATGCACTTATTGGAACGATATTTTTCATTTCTCCATCTCCATCTTCGTCTTCATCTACAAAATTCTCAGAAACAAGCCCTTCTCTGTTCAAAGTTCTCGTTGCCAACCTCTTCAGAGGTGAGGTAAACGTCACAGTACCCTTCGTACTCGGCCTCTTCCCACGCCTGCTCGGGGTTCCGTCGAGGTCACCAACGCTGCCGTCTGCCATTGACTCGTCCCCGCCTTGGCTCTTTCTTGGAGCAGCAAACCTGAACAGGTTTGTAATTTTGATTTTCTGCCTTGCTTTCGCCAGCTTCTCCATTACCTGGATTCTGTTACTCATTTTTGAGCCACTGAGACTACTGAGAAGTGAGCTCCTCGGCTCCTCGGGCTGGTGGCTTTTATTGTCGTCTTTGCTCACTTTGGATTCCTTGTGGTCTTCGAAATCTTCATCCGCGTATATCGATTTATACAAGTGCTTAATGTCTCGAGCAACTCCATTGTATATCTTCTTACTATTCTGAAGCAGCTCCATAATCTTATCGTTGGTTTCGTCGATCGATTGGATTCTCTCAGTCATAAACCTCATTTCTCTTTGAGCGTCAGTTAACTCTTGTGCATCCTTGAATTTTTCTTCCTTATACGCTTCGATTTTTTCATGCTCAAGTTGCTTAGTATATGCGTCTTGAAAGTTATTTCCCAGCACAGCGACAGGAATTGCAAACATAAGCATTCCGACGACTGCAAAAAGTCCGGCTATGCATCTACCAAGGATCGTTTGAGGGGCTAGGTCACCGTAGCCCACTGAACTCAACGTGACCATTGTGAACCACATTGCTTCGGTTAATGAGCCTATAGTTCGTGAAGAGGATTCATCGAGTGTTTCCCAAAAGCTGCCTGCTTCAGCATAATAAAACGCCGTTGCAAAAGTCGCGTCTAAGAAAAACACCAAAAATATCAGAAAACCCAGCGAAGCCAAGGACTTCCTGAGCCCATCGATAAACGTCAACGTCCCGGTAATATAGCGACTCATTTTAAAAATTCGAGCGATACGGACAAGCCGAATCATCCTTATTACGCGCAGTGATTTAATGCCCATGTCCTCTGTCGCTAATTCGACGAAAAACGGAACGATTGCGATCAAATCGATGATATTGTACGTCTTCATAAAAAATCTAATCAGTGGCTCTCCAAACGCAGTGGAAGAAACCAAGCGCAAAAAGAACTCCACTATAAAGCAAATAGATATGGCCAGTTCAACGTATGTTAACTGATGCGGGATTTCAGTTGCGACTGCTGTCTCGACGATCGTATCAAATATTGTGAAGAGTATGCCGAGGAAGACTAGAAGGAAGATTATCCGAGCTATCAGCGAAGAGTTGGGCTCTTCCATTGCTATGTAGAGCCATTTCTGGAACTGTTTGAGCTTTGGGCAGGTATAATCATCTTTTTTGGGAAGCTCCTGAAATGGTGGAACAAAAGCAGCCGTAGAGAAGGTAGAGGCACGCCTAACCATAGGCCGTGGCGTTTTTGGATCATCCGCAACTTTTTTCCCCATTGCCAGCTGTCGGAGCCTCGCAAAAGACGGTAATAGCGAAGATTTGCGTTTTGTAGCAGATCCTGGCTCAGAAGAACTGCTGTTAGAAACGTTAGACTCTTGCCTCTCGAAGCTGTTGTTCAGAGTAATCCCGTTGAGCTTCAGCCTGTGCATTACCACAGGATTAGCTTCGAGATTTAGTTGGATTGTTTTCATTCCACTCTGTGACTGATTAATTTGATTCAGAAGAGTGAATTTGTTCGTAAGCACAAAATTACCAGCAGCTTTATTTATTTATCCAAGAGTTGAAATTATTTTCTCAGTGTGAAAATATGGATCTACAACTACATTTCGTTAGGTCTCTGGTCTACAGTTAAGGAGTGTTGAGCTCCGAAATGCTTAATAGTTATATTGAAAAGAGTTGGGAATTAAAATGATCAATAGATTAAACGAACAGTGGATTGAAGGTTTGATTAATAAATAAATTCTAAGGAAATAATTAAGCTATTAAAATCTAAGTTTTTGGTAATTTTTCTTAAAATAATTGAGCTCTGTTCAAAAATACTCACATAATTATCATCACGCGCAAATTGCTTGGAGGAGGAAATTGAAGCTCCGGCCCACAAAATGATGTATTTGAGGATGAATGAAAGCGATAAAGCAGCATCCCAATGTTCATAAAGCGTTATTGAATTGAGTGTATTATTGAACATTACATGTTAGCAATCATATATTTCTTTAAATAAAGCCCCAACAAAGAAAAAAAAGCCTTGACCTTCACATATATAATGCGTCCAACTTTTCCTCCTTTGAATTTTCAAATCTCAGGTGATTTCAAAATGCGTTTTTTAATTTTTGATTAGAGATCTAATTAAGAACAATTTAATTTGACTGGAGTCGAGACCGTTGGAAAATAGTCCCGTTATGCAGAAAGCGAGTAGAAAAACTTCATTTTTCATTGGAAATAGATAGCTCTCTCATTAGATGCCTGCTTATTTTGAGAAGGAACAGGGATGTGGCAGGTGTATTGGAAAAGAATATAATCTTTTCACTCTATCGGAGATTTAGGGACTTTTTCATGAATTTCCAACGGAAATAGATAGATAGAGTTATGCCAATGTCATTCTTATGTGTCGTTTCCTAGCCAAATTTCATCAATTTTTGTACTTTTTTGAGAATTAATCAGGAATGTACCTGTATCTCCCTAGCAAAAGTTTGGATTGAAAAGTATGAGTCAATGTTTGCCTTTTTCCTTTGTTACTATGTAATGTTGAAACGGATTTTGCCGTTGACTCTCAACCTTCAATCAGGCTGAGATTGGTTCCACCTAATTGTGAAAAAAAAAATTAGGCTCTTATGGAGGTTACGTTTTAAATTGCTTCGTAAGGTTTGCATATTAATGAAATACAGTATTTTTCGGTTCTTTGCCTCTGCTGACTTTGTAAACCAATATCTTCAGCTGAAAAATCAAAAATTCTCACTCAGCGTTCCATACGTGTGAGAGAGTACCAAAAAAAATTAGCTCACACACACCTACTATTCATTTCATTTCCTTCGCGCAAACATCCAATTTGTTTGGGATCACTTTATATCTTAAAAGAAAAACTGTTTTACTGATTTTAATCAGTAGAGCGGTCAATTAATCTTTCTCAAGCTGATCAAGTTAATGAAAAGTTATTTACTCAAATCTTTCAACACTCACTATCCCAACATTGGGATCATCGAACCTTACAATAGGTGAATTTCAACGCAATCACACCATACGCCTGATGCAGACTCAAAAATTCCTCGTTTCTTTTCTCATCATCTTCTCATTCACAAAGATCTTCGCATCATCAGCTGACTGTGCAGAAGCTATTATCAATCTCAGTTCTCTTCTGTCCAATCTGAAAAATAATGTTGATACTTCACAATTGCTTTCATTACCCTTATTCGCGTACTCAGGAAAATACTTCAATGATTTCGGTGACTACGAGAAGTGCACCATTCTACAGAATACATCGTATTTCACCATGTACATTACACAAAGAGCATCTACAAAGCGAACGTATGTCGTTGGAATTTGTGGACCAAAGAATTGCTCAGGCGATGACTACAACAGCAGATCTATCCAAGCAAAAGCTCATCAGATAATTCTAACCGCCAGCGAACTCTATGGATACAATCTTTATCAGCTATTATCTGAACACAATATTTATACTACTGATCTGGCTCCTCCTACAGATGAAAATTCCTTGCCATTGTTGCCTGTTCTTGTAATTGTCATGGTGCCACTCCTCTTAACGTTATTTTCGACAATATACAAATTCTTTCTCCCAAAGAACTCAAAAAAACTCTTAGAATCGATACTAGAAGCTTGGGAAGTTCAATCGAATTTTAAAAAACTTTTTCGCAAGCACTCAGGTGCTAATTATGACTCTACGCTTGATGTCCTCGATGGGTTACGTGTGACGACTTCCCTTTGGATTTTTAGCATTCATTTCTTACTCATTAGGTGTATGGTTGCTGCCTTGCCTTATGAACAGTCAGGTGATGGAAATTCATACTCAATCATTCAAGGCTACTTCTACTTGATCTACTATAGCGTGGATGCTTTCTTCTTCATTGGAGGATTATTAGCAGCGTACTCAATTTCTACGAAATTAAAAGAGCAAAAACTCACGATTTCTACTTATCTTTCGATCATTTCACACAGAATTATCCGAATTTTGCCTTCGTATACAGTTACCGTGTTAGCCCATTGGATTCCATCCTATTTGCGTCTCAGTGGACCTGTCTGGATAATGTATTTAGAGATCCTCCGAGATTGTAAGGAAAACTGGTGGAAAAACCTGATCTTCATGAATAATTGGCTAAACAGGTCACCTGACAACGGGTTAGGCTGCGCAGTGCATGGTTGGTATCTCTCAAACGACCTTCAGATCTATCTCCTTGCTCCCATACTTGTGTGGCTGTACTTTAAAAATCACAGGATTTGTATTGCTGTGACAGCGGGACTGATACTAGGCTCCATTTTTCTGGGGATCTTGCTCTCGCCTCATTACAGACTTTATGCATCAGTGTTTTCAGACATCCAACCAGGGTGGGTAAAATATATTTATATGAACACAGGACTTCGCATTGCTCCTTACCTTATCGGAATGATGCTCGGGCTGGCCTATCGAAGCAATAAAATGGGAAGTCACAGGATTCAAACGGTAGCAAGGAAGGTTCAATCTTCTCAATGTCTTAGCTGGGCTCTTGAAATTGTTGGCTTCACGATAATTGCAAGCACAATTTCTATTTATTTGCTTCTTGCAAGGAATGAGACAATTTATCCCATGTGGATAGTTAGTGCTTTCAAATCATGCAATCGCACTGTCCTGGGACTAGGGTTCGCGCTCTTTGTCATTCCTTCGCTCTGTGGAGCAAACGCATTTGCGAAGAGACTCTTTGGATCTTCCATTTTCGCACCATTCTCAGTTCTTAGTTTTAACTTCTACTTGCTTCAATATGGATTGATGATCGTGATTGTATTTTCTGAGCACGCTACTTTTGTTCTGACCATTTTCAATTTGACATATTATTTCTGCTTATGGTTGGGGATCAGTTTGTTGTTGGCTCTAGTTGTGTTTTTGACAGTAGAAGCTCCTGTAATACAACTAGAAAACATGGTGAGAGGAGGATCTATGAAGGGAAAAACAGAATAATTTTCACATGTCATGAAAATTGTGCATATCATTTATATCACTCTATGGTCAAATGTGAGTAATAGTATTTATAGATCATTCATTAATACAACAAAATACAACAATGGAAATTTAATCTGAACAAAGTCAAAATAATCTCAGCCATTAGAGCTCAAAGTAGAAATTTTATTGTAGCAATTCTTCCAGAATATACTATATTCTCTAAACACTCAACCGCAAATAATGATACTACCCTTATAACATAAGGAATAAAACTCTAAACACCTGAAATCAAGAGGAATTAAATGGTATTCATGGAAATCCACTCAACTGCTCATGCTTGAATGATTTACGAACTGTAGCAAAAAAAAGTTTCCTAATCTAATTCAAGAAAAAATGAATTGGAAGCCAATCATGGCCTTCTATGTGATTTATTTTAGGTCTTATTCTTCCCATCTAATTTTGAAATTGTTTTGGGCATTGCAAAAAAATGCCTTTCTTTAATTCTTCTCCGGACTAGGGTTATCGAGTTAATGAAATCGAGATCAACTAAAATTTACTGATAGCATCTTCCGAAGTTCCTTGTACTATAAAAATTGAAGTGTCCATCAGCTGAGCGATTGCAATCTGCTGGTCGAAAATTGTACATTGCGTTGGCTCTTTTATTCTCAAACTTTTAATTCTATCTTGCGAAATTTTGGAAAGAAGATGGCTCGCTCTAGCCTCTGCGTCCTGAATGGACATTCCTCTCAGAAGCAAGAACAATAGCGACACCGGACCATAAACGTCAGCATCAGCATCGGTCATGGTCACCGGTGCGATCTTCTCTCCAATCCTCTGTATTCTTTCTCTCGTTCCTATGTCTGTATTTGGATTATTACCAACTACTAACTCAACTGATTTTTTCACCTTGATGCTTATTATTCAACATACAGCATTTCAAGGCTGCGAGCTTCTGATGAAAAATCTGTTTGTCTGTCACTTCTGGAATGCGTATTAAAACCACCATTCTTATTCCAATCGAAGCTAGTTGTATCTCATATCGCCCTTTCATTGATCCAAAAAGCTCCCGGGCGAGACTTATTAATGATTTTACAGTTCCATTGAACCCCTAGGAATGTATGTGCTAATCACTTCCAATATTTCATCATTATTATACTTTCTCAATCAGCAGTTGCTGCGTTCTTTTAATTAACCTATCGAAAATTACTCCTTGCTTTTTTTCATCTGAAAACCGTTAAGAAACCATTCTTGCAACCATATATTACTTATCATCGCAGACGCCAAGCAAATTATTGCGAAGGTTAGTAGTCTCACAGCATGGTGGTAAAAGTTCAATTGTATTTTTTCCTGAAAGGATGAAATTTCCATCGAATCGATATCGATGAGCGAGGTTCGGCTCTCCCGAAGAATTAAAATACTGTTGCCATTCCCACCGAACGTGTACGTTACGATCTGCACGATAAAAGCTAAATAGAGCAACACAAATCCCAGTCCACTCTTGACCACCTCGATCACGTTGTAAATCGCAGAGTAGTACATTAGTGAATGCAACCCACAAACCAGCAAAGTGAGAAATAGCCTATCAATCGATCCGAGAATGAGAAACAAATGCAGAATTTAGCACATACTACCTGATGGCAAGCAGAAATGAAAGCTCGAGTCTCCACCAGGTCACCATGAGAATAAGAAAGCTTGTCTTTTACAAATCTGAAATGCGTAAATTGTAAAGGTAATACTTTTAGATTTTGCCAAAGAGCGTATATGATAAGACAGATGTATACAGGAATTGTGCTTGTGTTCCAAAACTGATTGAGGGCGAAATCAGAGGGTTTAATTTTGATAGAGAGGCTACCTTCAAGTATTCATTGACAGCGAAATATTGTAACAATGAGGTGAGACTGGAGAGCTTGAAGAAGAGGACAACGAGGTAGGATTGGTCAGCGAGCATAAAAACAATATCGATTTTTGGATTCTCAAAATCTGATGAAAAAATGGATTTAGATAGATTATGGAGCGTGATGTACAATAGCGGGCGAGTAGAGCTGCCAAGCATGAAGCTAGAAGCACGCATTCAAAATTGAACCAAGTCGAGCTAATTGAGGCATAGATTATGAAGAGCCGAATCCCAGAAATTGCGTGCTTGAGTGGAGTCATTCGAAGTGGAATGATATCCGAAATAAATTAAATTTATGGTTTGTCTTATCTTTGGTCGAAAAGCTCAAACTGCTCCCGATAAACAGAGCTAAGTCAATCAAAATGTTATCATATTCACAATCGCTTAGACTACGAATTTTTTACATCACATTTTCCTGCGATGAGGTTAGTTGAGGGATAAGATGAAAATCCAATGCAAAAGTAGCTAACTTTTTAATGAAAAAGAGCTTCAGCTAATCATTGCTGTAGTTAAGTGAGTGTGCTTTCATTCATTATTTAGAAAACAAATCGTCTCTTTATCAACACGAGCATTTATTAGTAAATCAATTTACAAAGTCCTTGAATTGGTAATTTTTTGTTATACATGACGAAGTTCATGTTAGTTTAATTATCCCATTAGTTTCTTGCAAGGAGCGTGAAGAACCAGGCCAAAAAACTTGTCGTTTGCAAGCGCTATTGACATTAGTAACTGTGAATCATTAGTACTTCTGCAGCGATTTTGGATTTGCGAAAAAAGCTGCTAATCTCTTTGTGCTACGTCTCCCAACTAATAAATAGAAATCAACAAGGAAGAAAGAACACCAATATGATACATTTTCCCAGCCGAGCGAACTTTTGCACAATTAGTATTGATGCTTTCATAAATTGGGCTATCGCAATCTGCTGATCCAGATACATGAAATTGCCAGCAAGGCTCCCTCCTCGGCTATTCAGCCGATCTTGCGAAATTTTAGCAACTGCCTGATTTGCCTTTGCTCTTGCCTCAGCTATTGGCATCCCTTTCATGACGAAAAACATTTGAGCAAATTGATCATAATCAAAGGCAGAATCATAAGACATCCTCAGCCCTAAATTCGGAGTGACTGGAGCAATCTTTGATCCCATAGCGCATATCCTCTCTCGGATTTCATTATCTGCAAACATGATAGGCTCTCAATCAGGTTTTAGTAAAATTTTACCTTGATGCTTATTGTTCAACATACATGTTTTCAAAGCCAAGACAGATTGATGAAAAGTCTCACCATCCTGTGTTCCTGGAATACGAATTAAAACCATTCTTCTCGCTCCTATGCTTGTTATTTGAGTTTCATATTTCTCAATTGGAGGGCCAAATAGCCATTGAATGAGCGTCATTAAGGATCTCACAGTTCCATTGAATGCCTACAACAGTTATAACCTATTTTCATCAGGAGATTACCATCTCTTGCATTAATCCTTGAGTCTTTTTGAGTGTCTGCTTGTAATTTACATTTTTTTTCTGATGGTCTAATGGGATGGATTTATAGCAGACGAAGACTTATTGATTACAAATCACTATGGCAGTCATGCAGATTATAGCCATAGAAAACAGTTTCAATGCATGGAATTGAGTTTTTGATTGAATATCTTCTTCAAAAGTGGCTTGATTTAGCGAATTAGCCAGCGAGAACCGCGCTTCTGGAAAGAATAACGCTCCCATACTCTTCCCATTCCAACTCAAACCAAATTGCAGGAACACAGAAACAGTAATCAGCAGATATCCGAGCCATCCATAGTCCATAATTTCAGTCACAGCAATAATTCCGCAATAATACATTATAGAGTCCAATCCGCATACTAGAAGTGATATAAACAACCTAGAATCAATAATCCCTCAATTCAAAGTCCAAAAGAATGCTGGTATACTACCTATAAGCGATCACAAGTGTCATTTCGAATTTGCATAGCATTAGAATCACAAAGATCAAACTCGTCTATGAAAATGAGATAGTCTAGGAAAAAACCAGCAATAATACTTTGATATTTTGCCATACCGTGTAGATCAATATGCCAATGTAAACTGGAATGATGCTCATATCCCAAAACTATACATCATGGATAATGGTAGTCATATTCGATTAAGAATTTTGGATAATTACCTTCAAATATTCATCGATAGCAGCGTACGCGAGATATTGTGTTATAATTAAGACTTTCATGCTGAGGAAGTAGAAGTAAAATAGGTCTGCTAGCAAGAAAACGGCGTCGAACTTGGTGCTGTTAAAGTCTGCGAGAAACTTTTTGTTTAGAGCAGAAATAATGGAAAAATGTACATGTGCGGATGAGTAATGCTAGAAGGCATGGAAGAATTAGCGCGCATTCAAAAGTGAACCAGCCTTGTCCTCTGGAAGCGTATATGATAGTGAGTTTGATTCCAGCTATCACATCTTTTAAGAGGTTGATTTTCATTTCCAATAAATTTAAATTATTTAACCCGGATTTTTTATAAAGCCATTTGACTTAACTTTAGCTGTCTTGCTGAAATCATCCCAGCAGTAATAAAGAAAAATCCTAGAAATAACAAACTAAGAAACTAAGGGTGTGAGTGATAGAAAATTTCCTATATTCAGAAAAATACTAAACATCTTGCTCGAATATACTTTACTTTTAAAAAATTTAGCTCGATAAAGACTTTAAAACAAATATGAATTCCTACAAAATCTATATATTGAAAATCCCGATTGATGAGCCATTAGTATCTTTGTATGGTTTTCGGATTGGCAAAATAAGCTGCCAAATTTTTTTCTGATGATATTCCTATTGTTAGGCGTTACAGCAGAGTTGAATATATAGATAGGCTACCTCGAGTGAATGGAATAAAACTTTGCACTATCAGAATCGGAACTGACATAATTTGAGAAATTGCGATCTGCTGATCGAGATAAGCGTAAGAATCTTTCATTCTGCCTCGTAAATCCCCTAGTTTTCTCATTCGGCCTTGGGAAATTTTAGACACTGCTTTCGCAGCCATCAATGATGCGTTGTGGATTGACATTCCTTTTAAAATTAAAAACATTGTAGCCAGTTGAGCAGGATATAAAATAAAGTGCAATAGGAAGATGCCATTAGGGTTCACTGGAGCTATCTTCGAGCCGAACGCTCGTATTCTCGCTCGAATTTCTAAATCTATATTATTTTATTATGATTGATTGCTTTGTATTAATGGACCCTTTACCTTTATGATTATTACTCAGCATGCTTGTCTTAAGAGCCAATACTATCTGATGAAAAGATTGATTTGCTCTTGAATTTGGAATACGAATTAATGCTTGCGATCCCACAGATGTAAATTCTGCTTTATATTTTTGGTCTTCTGATGTTCCGAAGAGCTGTTTAACGAGGATTATTAGTGACTTTGCGGTTCCATTGAAATTCTATCAAAATTAATTCCAGTTGAGATGTTTGTTCATAAAAATGTATGAGTTTACATTCTTGAGCATCAATTCTTGGATTCTTCTTACAGTTTTCTTATAACTCGCTTGGTTTTTCTTGTAATCTTATTTTGAAAATTTGATTGTATGAGGATTTATTGTGCAGAAGTGGTTGTTTTACGGGTGAGCAGAGCGCAATAGCTTATAATTGACAATGCAACTAATCTTCCGAAGTGGAAATTGAGGTTAGTTTGGATAATTTCCTCCGCGAAAGAGCTCTCTTCGAGAGATTTGATTATGGTAATTCTGGATTTTGGATAGAATAAACTCCAAACACTATGATTGTCTCCCTTCAAGAATTGGGTAATTTGAAATATCACGGAACTGATATTTATGATGAATCCAAAATGACCGTGGCCCACTTGCTCGGTTATAGCAGAAACGGCTGAGCAGTACATAAGTGAATCGAGACTGCAAGTCACCAAAGTGAAAAACAGTCTATCGGATATAGAGTAAAGTAAGGAAGGAACATTGGATAGCAATTGAGAGGAAGTATGAATGAGTGGCAACAGACAGAAAAAATTTGATTACTTATAAGCAAGCTCCATTGGCATTTCAAATTTGTACCACACCACCAGCACAGCGATTAAACTTGTCTAAAGAGTGACATGAATCCGAATTAGAAAATCGATATTGATTCAAAACAATCACTTTAATGCACTGCCAGACCGCATAAACGAGGAGTCCAATATAAATCGGAACGATGCTCAGATCCCAGAACTAGTAAATTCCCAACATTTAATTCAAGCTAGCGAAATTCTGTCTATCATTACCTTCAAATATTCGTGAATTGACCGCGCAAATAGATACGCCACGATGAGAAAGATTTTATAAAACAGAGCAGCAGTGTGGAGAATATCCACTAATAGAAACACGACATCTAGTTTCCTCGTTTTGAGATCTTCAGCAAAATTAGCTAACTCAGAAAAAGAAAGACGTCTTACATGCTTGAATAAGTAGCGTCAGCAGACACACAATGAGTAATGAACCTTCAAAGAGAATCCAAGCGCGGCCTGTTGAAGTGTAAGATATGCAGAGCCTGATTCCAGTTATAGTGTCATTTAATGGGCTAATCTTCATTAGGAACGAATGATTTTCAGAAATAAATTTTAACATTTCGAAGTGTGAACTTTCTGATTGATTTGATGCGTCTTAGAGAAAGCTAATTTATGATAAAGTTTTTCTCTCTTTTGTTAATTCCTTCAAGAGCAGTCATAGACGGGTGTAAAATTACACATAAATATACTTATAAAGGGAATATAACTTTGGAGGAAGAGTAAAATTCAAAAGCAAATCAATAGGAGCCATTTCTTCATTTTTGTTTATTGAATAGCCTTGTCAAGCCACTTGCACTTCTGGATAGTCTTTGGATATGCAAAATAAGCTAGCCGACTCCTTTCGGTTCTTCTTCTCACTAGGATATCAACATTAAAAATGCAATTGATGTGGCTAGTTACTTTTTGCATGTTGAGCCAGTTTTTGTACAATTAGAATCGACGCGTTCATTGATTGAGCAATTGCAATTTGCTGATCAAGATATGTGTATAGTTGGTAGAGTCGACCTCCAAGTCTAATCAGTCTATCTTGTGCAATTTTGCAGACTGTTTGATCTGCTCTTGCTTTTGAGTGCTTTATTGACATACCCTGCAGGATAAAGAACATTTGAGCCAGTTGGTCATAATCAATCGCTGAATTGTAGGAAGTTATATTATTTGGTGTCACAGGAGCTATTCTTGCTCCCATTGCACGAATTCTCTCTCTTATTGTACTGTCTATGGAAAAATATCAGCTTAAATAATAATGATAGTAGCTTTGCCTGGATGATTGCTGTTCAGCATGCAAGTTTTCAAGGCCAATACTTCTTGATGGAAGATTTGTCCAGTTGCGACTCCTGGGGTACGAATCAAAATCATTTTTCTTAACCCCATCTGAGTGATTTGAGTTTCATAGCCGCTCCATCGAACTTCACATGCGTCGAATGACTTCTGAATAAGCATCAACAAGGATTTCACAGTACCGTTGAAATTCTATATAAATTTGTGAAGTTGATGGCTCTCTCTAATAAGTTACAGTCTCGTCCATCAGCTCTTGAGTGTTTGTTAATGTTTTCACAAATCTTGCTCTATTTTTGCGGTATTCTTCATGGTAATGTTAGCTTTGATTTATTCGCATGAAGTGGTTATTACGCATTAGCAAGGTTGTGAATAATATAATTGTCATCGTGAAGAACCTTAGAGTATGAAAGCTGACTGCCCCTTGGATTTTCTCTTCTTGTTCAGATTGTGAAGAAGCATTTTTCGAAAAAAGGGAGGAGATCATTTCGAATCGGGACTCGGGAAGAATATAGAGAATGCCGCTTGAGTCGGCAAAAAAGAGAATGACTTGGATCAATGAAGCGAATCCAACAATGAAAAATCCAGTGCCGCTATAATCCAGGAGTGCTGTAACTCCCATAACTGTTGAGTAGTACATGAGCAAGTCTAATCCACATGCTAGCAAAGTTAGGAACAATCTAAAAAAAATAAAATTGCCATTTCAAATGCGAAGAAAATGCGTTCTACTACCTAAAGCCAACCACCAGTGAAAGTTCGTATTTGTACATAATCAGTGCCATATAAATCAAGCTGGTCTGTGAAAGTAGATTATTAGAGAATGAATTGTCAAGAAATGTTACTTTGGTATTCTCCCAGACGGCATAAAAGAACAGCCCGAGATAGACTGGAATAATACTCAAATTCCAAAACTAGCAGTGAAAGGCATTAATAGCACCCAAAAGAGAACGATGTAAAGTACCCTCAAATATTCATCGATTGCGGCCCATAACAAAAATGAACCAATCATTAACAACTTCAAGCTGAGAAAGAAGAAAAAGCATAAATCTGACAACACGAACAAAAGTTCAGCTCCTGGAAGATTGATTTCTGTCAAATATGTCTTGTAGTTAGAGCAATAAAACGAACAAGCAATACTTTCTCGTAAGAATAAAGCTGCCAGACACAAGCCTACCAAAGAACCTTCAAAGGTGAGCCAAATCCGCCCTCGTGATGCATAGACTATTGATAGTCGAATTGCAGCAATCGTATCCTTCACCAGGTTTATTTTCATTTCTAATAATTTATATTCATGAATTTGAACTGTAATTAGCTGAACGGTTTATCTAAATCTTTCCACTGCTTTTGTTGCAAAACATGATCAACTGAGAATAAAAATTCACTTCGCATGAATCCGAATACATACATACTTAACGACGTTTGCTGAATCAAATTTTGAGAACAAAGTTCTATTACAATCATAATCAATATGTGAAAAGAAATGTGCTAACATATGCGACATTTTTCTCAATATATCATACTCCACTTCTCATTCGAGCAATGGGTCATTGGAAGTAGTACACTCCATAATCACACTAGTCTTACTTCAAAACAATTAGTTCTGGAACACAAACACGACTCCGATCTACATTGGGCTCCTGCTCTACACAATCTGGCAGAATATTCAAGTAAGTATTTTTATTTGATCTTCTCATTTTGCTTTAGATGAGTTTGATTGTTGTGCTAGTGAAGTGGTTCGCTTGGAAAATAGCTCTGGCTTATGCTTGCAAGTAACTTATAAGACTTTTCAATCCATTGCTGCTATTTTTCTTGGCCAAATGTCTTAATACAAATCTCTTGAAGGAGGTATATAAAAATTTGTTAGGTTGTTCTTGTATTTGCTGATTTCTGGACTGGGGGCCATGATGTTTTATTCCGCAGTGTATGGTATTGCCAGACTTGTGATTGATAAACTGCTTGGAGTGCTTTCGCTAGCGGTTTTATTTTTCCTTCAAATACTTCTGTGCATGTGGGGCGGCTCTGATAGTTTTGCATTCCTTCCAGGATTCCGATTAATGGCTGTTATCTCTCGAGAAAATCAATCTTTCCATGATCAATCAATTCCTGATGGCCAATTTCGAGGAACTATCGCAATGGCGATC
>ENA-UOTZ01000964-UOTZ01000964.1-compost-metagenome-genome-assembly--contig:-NODE-964-length-22196-cov-6.868620_pt1 | contig 22196 bp, 16 predicted proteins | sample MGYA00238144_ERZ746983 | MGnify/ENA primary metagenome ERZ746983 (study PRJEB28759, sample SAMN06268863) | compost metagenome | isolation source: single cell | place: USA: California, Emeryville, Joint... | reverse complement strand
CAACGCCTACGTTGAAGACCAACTCTATGGCTCCGGAGCCAACGCAACCGCGTTCAAGAAGGGCTACGGCGCAGACAGCCTCTCCAACGTTGAGTTCTTGAACTATTTCGCCGACAGTTTGGCTGAGCCAATCCAATACGGTAACCGTACTGGCCTCTGCCAACTCGTTGCAAGCGATAAATTCGAGGAAAGATACCAAGCTATGAAGAATTTCGTCATGACCACCAACGATCCTTCTGGCTACATGGTCTCCACCTTCAAGAACGATAGCTACTACCCTGGTAGAGACGCTGGTAGACAATGGACCTGGCAAGTGTGCTCTGAATTGGGCTGGTTCCAAAACGCTTATAAGAACCCTAAAGAAGCTTTCCGCTCTCAAAGACTCACCAACGAGGTCTCCCTCGACTTCTGCAAGAAAATCTTCGGAGATGACGTCCATCCACACACAAATATTGCTAATTTGAAGAGAGGTGGACTGAAATTGGACGTCAGAAATTTGATCATGGTCAATGGAGATGAAGATCCATGGAAATGGGCAAGCAGATTGGTCGACTATGGCCAAGTTGTGAGCTATGTTGCTGATTGTGATAACTGTGCTCATTGTGTTGAGCTTTATACCCCAACTGATCATGATGCCAAGAGCCTTTGGTGGACCAGAGTCAAGATCACTCACGCCGTCGGCAAATGGTTTAAGAGAGATTCGATCTTCTCAGATATTGAAACTTTCCTCGCTTAAATTGAAAGAGTGAAAAAAAGTTGAATCTATATAAGATGAAGACGTAGATGAGAATGAAACCTGTTGAATGCCACAGAAAATTTGAATCGCTTACATAAAATTGCTATATGTGTTGTTTCACAGCGCACTCAGAAAATCAACTGATATAACAATTTAATAAGTTTAGGATTTTGAGCGCGTAAAAAGTCATTCGTAAGAAAATTGTATAGAGAGAGAAAAAAAAAGCTTAGGTAGATCCTTTTGGATCAAAAAATAATGCATTTTGAGACTGAAGATCAAGATTCTTCTTTGCGAAGATGCTATGCGTGTTTTGAAATTAAGCTAAAGCAGAATAATGAATTCATCGACTTGAATTCGATAAAAGAGCAGCATCCAACATTTCTAAGCTTGAAATAGAAGTTAACCTCTAGAATACTTCGCCAAAAAAATTGATACTTCAATAAATTGCAATCACTAACTAACACTCGGGACCAATGTTAAATTCGTATCTGTTTCTTCGGTTACTAATTCATTCATATATAATTAATTACGAAATTAGATTGAGAAGCTAACCATTTTCCTTGATAGATACGATAGAGTTAGCTTTTATAATTTATATTTCCTTGATCTCAAATAACTTCAAATGTAATCCTATAACCTTTTTCTATTCTCTGATTTTGCGGAGTCCTTGCTATCCGTCTTATTTTTCGCCTCCTCTTCAGGTTTGTAGTTCTTGCTACTGATCAAGTTTCCATAGAACGGCAGTCGCGTGCCCAACAGGTTAGCTAGACCTTCTCCGGTAGGATTACGCCAGTCTCCTTGTAACTCACACGTTACAGCGAACCAACTCATAATATGAACTCCCGCTGCAGCCATACGTGCAACAGCAGTCTCCTGAACCAGCTTACTCCAAGTACCTGAGGAGTCAATCACAGCATAGACATCATATCCTGCTGCTTTTGCAGAAAGAGCTGCAAAAGTCACCCGCAATAATCAGTTTCTTTCTGCCGGTTTCGTTCACGGCTTTGACGAAATCTTCGTTATCCCAAGCATTGATTTGTCCAGGTCTTTGGATGAGAGGAGCATCTGGGAAAGCCTCGAGGATTTCTGGGATAAGAGGACCATTGGGGCCATTTTGGAAACTGGTTGAGAGGATCACGGGGATTTTGAACATTTTTGCGGCGTCGACGAGAGCCATGACGTTGTTCTTAAAGTCAGGGAGGGATTGGTCAGCAACACCATTAAAGAGACCTGTCTGGTGGTCAACGAGAAGGAGAGCTGAGTTTTCGGGAGTGAGTCGTTCGTAGGTGAAATCTGCTGTAGAAGTCAGCAGGAGAAGACTAAGAAAGATAAGTGTTTTCATCCTTGCGCTTTGATTTTTTGTTGATCGTTAATTGATTTTGATTATTATAGATGAAAGAAAATATGAGTATTTAAGGTCGAAAGATTTTCTTAGATTCCTTCTGAAACATTACTACTGATATATCGAAAAATATTACTGCTAATTTCAACTTCGAAATCATTAAAAAGCTTTTATAATCAATCAATCGCAATACCATGATATCTCATTGTCAGTGTTCGTGTCGAATTGCAGTCGCTTGAATACTGACATTTGAAAAAAGAAATTGAATGTTCAGAGCATAAATACCGGGGATATAACTCAAGCAAAGATAAAATTATGGTTATGGGAGAACTCTGGATATAATTTTTAGTAAAGGCTTATCTTGCTTATTAAACAGCAAGTATGCGAATGCGACTATGGTAACAACTATCATAAATTAGAAAAGGCAATTTGAATGATATAATAATTTGTTCAGTAAATTTTATTTCAACCTCTAATCATAATACCCTCTCGCGCCTTAGAATGAAAGAGAACTAGGAGAGAGATTCTCAAATTCATGAAATTTAACTTGTTCCTATTAAGTTGCAGCTGTTTTTTCACACAGCCAGTCATTTTGGTGCAAGAAAACTTGTGCCTTTCAAACTCACAACAATGGTTCTGAATAATGAGCGTTCATAGAAATTGAAGATAAATAGAAAGAAGATAATAGAAACAAGATTTGCTACTAAGTGTTATTTAAACTGTTTCACAATAACTCTTGCCTATTATTTTCTCTCCTCTGCTGGCCATATGCGGCCAAACATTGAAGCAAGAAGAAACCTTTTGCCTGGTTAAGGATTTCGAGACCTCTGAGATCCAACTTCAGGACACTTTTTGCCGTGTATCGCTCAAGCTTCCTCAAGTATTCATATAGCCTTTTGTTTTATTTGAAACATTTTGAATCAATAGTCTTAGAGATATGGGCTTTATTGTGTTCAAAGATTTGGAGGATATGAGATTTGATGGATTTTCATTGGAAGAGTTTCAGAAAAAACGTCATCTGGGAAAAATCTTCTTCTATTGTTTTATTGTTATTTACACGTTTGAATTCAATTCTAAGTGTCTTAAAATTTCCTTTGGCAAGATGTGGACATATTAGAAAGATACTTTAAGTTAAATAAGACTTTTTACTTTTACTATCTTATTTTACCTTTTGTCCTTGTTCTAATGGGAATTACTTTGCTGTTAGGTCTAACCCTCTCGCTTCTGCCCTAACTTCACATTTATACATCATTCAATCAAATCTGAGAATTTTTCCTCAACCGTAAGGGTTTGAATGCTGTCCATGCATTTGAAAACAAAAATGAGAAGTTTGACGCCTCTTGACATTAAAAAAAAGAAAAATCTATAAATCACAAGACCCAGAGTCCTGCGCTATGTCATAATTATTATATTTCATTAGATTTCATTAGTTCGTTTAAATTTCCTTGCTTTTCTGTTCCAAAGAGGAAATTAAACAGGATCTTGAGGATCTTGTAGGCAGAAAAAGATTTACAAGCCAATAAACTCAGGTTTACAAGGCTTTTACCCAAATATACGCGAATTATCAGCAGCCAGAAAGATCTTCATTGTTTAAGTAAACACCATTTTCCAACTCTTTTTCTATTAATCTTAACATCAAGAATCGTGCGATAGAGAAGGAATTTATTGAAGACTCGCGGATTCTTAGACAATTTCATTGATAAATAATTGAATAAGCTCTTGAATCCAGTTTTAAATTTGTTTTCTGATATTGTTCTTAATTCTAAGTTAGCGAACTCTCAAAGTTAAGAACAGTCTCTTGAAAACTAAGCATTTTAGAGCTGAGATTTAACTCATCCTACGCAGTGTTTAGATGAAAGAAAGTTGAAAATTTTACGATCGAGTGACTCTTTAAACTCACCTCAATTATTGCTGTAGCAATAACTCGAAACAGGCGCGGTCTGTTCCAAGCCAGTGTATAGAGCATAATTTAATAACTAATCGATCAAACAACGTTAATGTCATGCTACCAGTATGTTATACCGAATAAACTCAAATAATTATAGCTAAATAAAGCTCATTTTCTTTTTTTTTTAATAAAATTATAAGACTCATTTAAGCTGTCATGAGACACATTTCCTCTGCTTACCTCTATAAATACAACATTAATGTGCTAATCATTCCACGCTATTAGAAAGAGTCGTTGTTTATCAAAAAAAATAGCAAAAAAGTCACGTTTTTAACCTTACCTTACTCCGATAGTTTTTAAATTGTTTTTCCAACACAATATGCTCATGATAAACCCAATCAAAGGCCTTTTCTTTCCAAACAAGTGCCAATTGGACGTCTTTGGAGTGTATTATCTAAGCTGCAGTGATTCATTTCTGAGTCACGGTTGACGTCTTGAATCTGCTAAAATTAATTTAACTTAAGCTATTTAAACTAAGCAATCCTCCTATTTACAAATTACACGAATCTATATTTTGAATCAGCTGAAATGACTGATACCTCTCATCTGTTAACAAGTGACGAACAGAGAAATGAGAAGCCTGTCTGGAACAAGGAAGGCATAATGACCGTCGCAGGCGGTGTCATTCTGATGCTCGTACTCGGTGCATTTTACCTTTGGGGTGCAATCGGAATCTACATCACCTCACATCTGAGACAATACGAACCCGATTTGGTCATCAACTCCACCGCGGTGCTTTTCCCGCTCCAAGGAATAATGATTGCCTTCGGCTGGCCGCTCGGAAAAACCGTTAACAAGTATCTTGGATTGAGACTCACCGTCTCAGTTTGCATGCTCATCATTTGCCTTTCTTGGTTGGTTCAGTCTTGGATCCGCTCATTCACGCTCTTCGCGTTCGTCTATGGAGTCGTGATTGGTCTTGCCACTGGAATTGTGTATTTCCCTCCAATATTCGCTGGATGGAAGTGGCTACCTCTGAGAAAGGGAAGCGTGACTGGCTTTGTTGTTGCTGGTTTCGCCATTGGAAGCTTCATCTTTGGGATTATCACTACAGAAATTGTTAACCCAGACAATATCCAACCAACAATAATTGGACCAGATGGCAATAAATACTTCGACGCTGATGTCGCTGGCAGAGTGCCAATGATGCTAAGAATCTTAGCAGCGTCCTATTTTATCTTGGCTGTCATTAGCGTTTTTCTCCTTCAAGACCCTGATAGCAAGAAAAAACAAGACCCAGACGCCATCAACATCAGCGACTCTGAGAACTCCAAATCTGCAATGGTTAAAGAAGAAATGTCCTTAACTGACGCCTTGAAGACCAAACAAATGTATATGCTCACTTTTATGGTGTTCGGATCCTCGATTATCGGATTTTTCATGGCTTCTACCTACAAAGTCTACGGCCAGAAACAACCCGCCCTCCAGAACGATCTATACCTCTCATGGGTAGGTAGTGTGGCTAACATCTGGAATGGAGGATCTCGAGTCATTTGGGGATATTTCCTTGACAGATTTAGCTTCAAGAAAGTCTACGGATCCTTGGTTGTCGTTGAAGTTATAGTTGCCTGCACATTACAATTTGCTGGGGAATTCCGATGGATGTATTTCATCTGGGTCTCTATTCTACTTTGCTGCGAGGGAGGACATTTTGCTTTGTTCCCAACCTATACCTCAAAGGTCTATGGACCTGAAAACGGCCCAAAAGTCTACGGACTCGTAGGATTTGGGCTATCATTTGGAAACATTGCGCAGTTTTTAGTGACAAGATATGCCGTTAAAGACAGTTATGTAGTGTGCTTCTATGCCTACTCAGGCATGGCCATCGCGTCGTTCTTAGTAATGTTGCTATTTAGAGAAAAACTGACTAGACCTGAGAAATAAGAGCGTTTAAGATAAATCTCAGGTATTTATCTGTGTTTTATGTGTTATTTTCGCTTTCATAGCATTACATGGGTAAAGCATTAGTATGGAAATATTTTAAATCCTGCTAAATTAAAACACAAATGCAAACGCTATTCGTTGAATTAGCTTGCTATTTTTGAGAATTCGAATTTCAAGCAATTCAAGGAGAGATTATACGTATCAATAAGAGCACAATCTCGTTGTGGCGAACTTTGATAAGTGTTGTATTTGAAATTTATGTGTTTGTGTGATCATATTACGATATTTCTGATATTTCTGATATTTCTGATATTTCTGTATTATTATATGGATTAGATGAAACCTACAGCATGCAAATTGACTACAAGCATTATCTTGAATCGCATTCCTCAACTACTGGTTGAGGTTAGTGGGATTGCCACTCGTTTCATTTCTAAAAGAACTGAGCGATCTTTAAGTCAGAGAAGAAGCATCCTTTCCCCTTTAGGAATGCAATATAGTCTTTCCAAACGCGCAACTATTGGATAAAAAGCTATGAGTATCACAAAAGTTAATATCGTTACATTAATCAAGTAATCTTGGTCCCCAAAGATCCAGAACCCCTTCTTCGCACGAGTCAACGTGACATTTAGTCTCCTGGGGTCATCTAAGAAAGGTGATATCTTAGACTGATCAGTCTTGGTGGTTGTCATTATGATATAATCCTATTCAAAAGGATTTTGTCACTCTTGTATGCAACAAAGAATTCATTACCTTCTCTCTTCCTTGGAAACTGTTGACAGTATCGATTTCCACAGGCTTTAACTCTGTTTCATTAAGAAGCTTTTGGATCTGCTTTATTTGTGGCACGTAAGGAGTGATCACTCCGATTGCCTCTTCATCGACCCCTAAAAATGGAGACTTAACGCTTTCAACAAATCATGAAAACTTTACCGTGATCTACGAGGTTCTGAATTAGCTCAGCTACTGCCTCAGCTTCTTTGAGATTATAGCAGCTTCCTCCTTCTGGGGCTTCTTTACCTTTGACGTGAGCAAATATTATGGGGTACTCTGCGTTCGGCCATCTGATCCAATTATCCGGCCTGATATCTGTTCCAGATTTTACGACGCCCTCATAAAACGCTTTTGAGGGATATTCATAAAGGCCTGGCACCATTCGATATTGCGTGTTCAGAACTGTGAACGCAATTGAAGAATATCTTTCTCGATTCATAATAAACCGTTCAAAAAGTGACAATTCAAGTCCTTTCTTTTTAGCCTCAACCGATTTTACGATGGGTCCGAGCTGCTTGTGGTCTCCGACCAAAACAACTTTCTTGGGCGCAAATGAGAAGGCGATCAATGTTGCAGGTTCCAAAGCTGTTGAAGCCTCGTCGACAATGATGAAAGGAAAGCTGAAATCTTTTAAGAGGTAATTTTTGTTTGAGTAAGCTGAATAAAGCGTGCAGCAAATCACGTCGCTCATTTCGATTACAGCTCTATATTATAATTCATTAAGCATTAAGATGATGAGAGTTATATCTTACTTAGCGAGTTTATTGTATAACTCTTTGTTTTTGTGGACTTTCTTGACGTCAATTTGGTCTGATATGCCGTTCGCCTGGAGCATTTCATTAATTCTCTCAGCTAATCTTTGGACCTTGCTTTTTAGAGTCAGTTGCTTTACAATTGAACCCTTGCTCCCACGAGACTGCGCCACCAAACGAGTCACGTCGAGCCCTGCCTCGTTGATTTTCGCGCATAAATTATCTACGCCCAAGTTCGTGAATGCGCAGACCAGGACTTTATTTTTCTTCAAAGGGAATTCTTGTTTCTTGATTCTCATGATCTGGCAGAGGTGTTTCACCAGCATAGACGATACGAACGTCTTCCCTGTCCCTGGTGGGCCTTGGATTAGAGTAATCTGTTTCCCTAACGCAAGGTCAATTGCGTCTTTCTGAGATGGGTTCAATCCCTCGGAAGGCACCTCATACCCAGAAGGAATGATAACGTCCTTGTCTAAGAGGTCTTCGTAAATCAAAGCTGAGGGCTTTGAAGGTAATGGAAAGGCAGAGAAAATGCCATCGAGGTTCTTCTTCATACTATTGAGAAAATAAGATTGGTGTTAGAGCCGGAGCTCTATCGAGATTGCTTATACAGATCAAGGCAAATAGTTAGAGGGTCTGTCTTTATCGTTATTTTCGTCTTAGCTCCAACTTGACACTCATCAGGTGTTTTAGTGACCGCGATTATGCCTTTAATCAGCTGAGTTTGCTTTCCGGAGATGGCTTTGATGCTTTGGACCTTGATATCGTATTTGGTTTTCTCAAAATTAAGCGTTGATAGGGCCTCTTCTAATGTTTTTTTGCTGATATATTTCTTGGCTAACATAAGTTTGAGAAAACATGTATATCATTGTTATAGGTACGCATATGCGCTTCAATGTGAACTGTGAGAATACCAAAACTGAAATCAAGGTCAGTGATCGTTCCATCCCCTTGTACTTCTTTCTAAAAAACTAAGAAAAGTTCTAATGTTGAGCTTACATCTCCGTTCGTTTTGGTTTCTTCTATCTCTTTGGTGAGAAGAGAGTCATAGAACGCTCGGTATGTTGCGGCGTTTGCGCTGAAGGGAAATGCCTCATGATAAGCTATTTTCTGATTTTGCTGGTTGGTTGGGTTGGGTTCCATGAATGGATTTTACTATGGGAAATGATTTATTTTATAAATTAATTGCCCTGAGTCCTATTTAAGGTATTTTAAAAGAACTCCCTAGTCGGATAAAATATGGAAACGTGGGAAAAAGCCGCGCATCCCTAGGATATCGCCTTAAATCTTGCTGATAGCTAAAAAATACTAGGTTTAAGTTCCTTGCTACTGTCTCTTGAAGAATCATTTTTCTGTTACTATTAAAGGAATCTTGAAATAGTTTACCCAGTCTTATCCCAATTACAAGAAAAGAAAAGCTTGAGATTTCAAGTACGATGTCCAGCTAGGTCTGCTTTTCTCTCAATAATCGAAGGTTCGCGTGAAGTTCAAGACCAAAAATGTTGAAACATTGGAATTCTCCTTTTTATAGTATGTCAAGCTAGATCTCCCAGCTTAAGAAACATCTTAAGAAAGACAAAACCACTGTAATGGTCTTATTTAATCAAGTAGATACATGAAGAAACAAAAAATAAAGCAACCATTTTTAAGAATCAACATCATCTAGTAAAAATTTCCCTTCCTTAAGTAGGACCTCGAATTCTTCTAACTGCTTCCTGAACCCGCTACCAGGGCATACCACTTCTCGTCTTTCCTTTACGTAGTTGTGTGCCTCTTCAAATGACATCTTTTTCGCAAACATAGTATACGCGATTACTATTGTCGCACTACGGCTCATTCCAGCAGCACAGTGAACAAAGAGCACTTTAGAGCTCTGAATAAACTTAATTGCTTTCTTGAAATACTGGGAGATGTTTTGAAAAGGATCATCTTCAACAAGGATGCTCTCGTAGACGAAATCATCTGGAAATCGCATCTCGAGGTACGTTCCGACAGCTAGAACATGGGTAACTCCCTTACTTTTGAGGAGGTCTTTATCGAGAGCGGCGTCTTCGTTGCCAAGAAAGAGGTTTTCTTCGATCTGGTCGATCTCAGGTGAAAAATTTTTTCTGCTTTTCTTATAATCGCTCATCATTTTAGCAGTACTGTCATAGCATCGCCTACAGAGTGGATAAGGAAGTCTTAATTCTGGATCCGGCTTGCTTGACATGCATTCACGGCATTTTTTCTCGTCTCTGTCCCTTTCCATTTGACAAACAGTATTAAATAATGAAATTGAAAATGAGTTTTCACTGATCTTCTTTTCTGATTCAACTTAAAATGAAAAGGCAAAAGCAAAACGGTTACTTTCGTGGCTTCATAGAGCTATTTGGTTATGGTTGCTATATGTATATATATATGTGACTGATGATAACATTACAATATGTTTATGAACGGGATTTAAAATGTACTCTCGTCTTCTAAGTCAAATGACAAGATTACACACTAGACCTATAAAAGATATATTGATCGCCCCTTTACACTCTAACCCATGAAAATAAATTATTCACTGTACACTGGTATGCTGCTATTATCTCCCAAAAAAAAATATTGTTAAGCATCAGCGTCATCATCAAGCGTAAATTTCTCTTCTTTAAGTTGAATCTCGAATGCTTGGAGTTGAGTTTTGAATCCTTCGTTAGGATAGATGACTCCTCGCTTTTCTTTCACATAGTTGTGTGCCTCCTCAAATGACATCTTCTTCGAAAACATAATGTACGCTATTACTATTGTTGCACTGCGACTCACCCCAGCAGCACAATGGACAAACACCACCTTCGCATTTTTTATGAATTTAAAAGCTCTTTTGAAAAATTGTTGAATATCTTGGAAAGGACTGTCTTCTACGAGAATATTTTCATAGACGAAGTCATCTGGAAAACGCATTTCAAGATAAGTCCCAACAGCTAAAACATGTGTGATTTCTTTGCTTTTGAGGAGGTCTTTGTTCATGGCCGCATCTTCATTTCCAAGATAAAGGTTGTCTTCCATCATATCGATTTCTGGATAAAAATTATCTCTTCTTTTCTTATATTCGCTCATCATTTTCGTCGCTTTTTCGTAGCATGGTCTGCATATTGGATTAGCAAGCTTGAATTCTGGATCCGGTTTGCTTGTGTAACAGTCGCTGCATTTTTTCTCATCGGTCTTTTGCATTTCAGAAGCTGTCCTGATTGAAATTAGTTAATTAGTTTAGTTTTATTGCTTTCTGATCCAAGTTTGAGGAAAATTAAGATTGGTACTAACGACCACAACTGATCGTGATGACTCCGACTACGAATTTATTCATGGATTGAGAATTAACGGTTGAAAGCTATTATCATTGAGATCTGAGGACTAATACACTAGCAGTAATTAAAGTTGATGGGTCCTTTGATCAACCTAATAGCAATGCTCCATGAATACCTTGTTTGGATTCGGTGTTAAATTAATAAGACAAAATAACACCATATGAATATTGGAAAGGAGGTGAAGTTAAGACAAATATTTTTAGCTTGAAACATTTTTTCCACCCTAAAACTTTACTTAATTCAAAGACCATCATCTTTATAAGGAATACGGAAAATTCCATATCTAAGCGTCATCCTCAAGTTTGAACGTTCCATCATTGAGCTGCTTCTCAAATTCTTGCAGCTGCGTTCTGAATCCGCTGTTAGGGAATATTATCGACCTTCTCTCTTTTACATATTTATGCGCTTCTTCAAACGACATTTTCTTTGTAAACATAGTATACGCAATCACGATCGTCGCGCTGCGGCTCACACCAGCTGCACAATGCACAAACACCACTTTCGAGCTATTGATAAATTTAAACGCTTTCTTGAAAAATTGCGCGATGTTTTGATGCGGACTATCATCAACGAGCAGATTCTCATAGGTAAACTCCTCTGGAAATCTCATCTCAAGGAAAGTGCCCACGGCGAGAACGTGTGTGATTCCCTTGCTTTTGAGTAAGTCTTTATCTATGGCAGCATCCTCATTTCCGAGGTAGAGGTTGTCCTCGATCTTGTCAATTTCAGGATATGTGGTTTTACGGGTTTGTTTGAACTGCTTGAACAGTTCAGCGTTTGCGTCATAGCAGGCTCTGCAGGTTGGGTATTCCAAATACAAGGTAGGATCTGGTTTCTCACCACAGTCAATGCATTTGTCTTCAGCTCCAAACATCTTATGAAATTAGTGTATTTAAAATATTACTATTGAAGCTCAATTTCATTTCGTTGATTTATATGCTGGAGTTTATCTCAGATCCGACCAGATTTACAAAAAGTTGACGATTTTCAAGAAAGATATTCACTCCCATTTAAGTAAGTGCTTTTCTACTCTGTCTTTATGCGACGATGTCTAGTGTGCTGAGTTAAATATTTGTTGGTTGTGTGAATTAATAGATAAGGTTCACAACTGGGAAAACAAATGAATAAATCACGAATAAAATTGTAATATCTGAGAGGATTATGTTCAACACTCAAGAAAAACAATAAATCTACTGATATGCAGGTGGTACACACTTTATTTAAGAGTTATTAGACCCAAGTCGTATTGATAGAACAAAATCATCATATGCATAAAACAATGATACCTGAAAATAAAAAATTTCTTAATGATGATACAATAAATATTATTTAGTATTAAACCCAGAATCGAGTTGAGCATTTTGTTATAAGCTCATGATAACTTATCAAACCCAAATGAACGATAGTTTCACAGGTCGAATGCGATAACCTTAGACAGTGATTCCATCTTTTAAGATGCGCGGTAAGAATTAAGCAGATTCATTTTGAACCATAGATCGCTGAAATCTTCTTCATCGTAATAATCAGCTGGGTCATGAGGTCCATTTTGCTTGGGTTTTTCAGTCTTTGATTGATTACTTTTCTTCTTATTCATTGGGCTCGTTTCGCTTTCAGAAGTCGTTCTCATTAAATCGATTTTGCTCTCAATTTCAAACCCAGTGACTCTGGAGAACGAATCATGCTCTTCCAAGATAGTCGAAAGACGCTTGCTGTTGCTTCTCACTGCGTAAACTCTTAATCACCAAACAAAAAAGCGAGTTTTACTATTATCAGGGAGCATCAAGGTCTGGAAGGTGTGCATATGCGCACCAAATTTCACAACTGGAAGATCTTCAAACTTGATCGTGCCCTTTATAAATGAATCGTATCTTATCTAAACCCATGGATTATCTAGAGGCAGTCATTGAAAAAAATACCCAGTCTAGCTCCGGTGTTCTTGCAGGCTGTCTTCGAGGCTTTTTTGGCAATAGAAGTAGTTTAAAAGCCACCATCAAGTAATCGTATTCGGGCAAGGTCGTCGCTGGAGATTCATTTAACGCTTTGAAGTAAATTAGCATTTCCCCTAAGATATATTAATGACTGCAATGAGAGATATGGATTACTGGGTGCGCCTTTACAAATTCGATTGAGATCTCCTGTTCTTTTGACCTCATTCCAGCTTGTGACATTCACTTCATCAAACAAAGTAGCTACACGTTGGTGTTTAGAATAGAGTTTCCAACTGAAATTTCTACCTCCTTTGAAGAGATCCAGTAATATATAGCCTAGCGATTCCAAATCATCTCTCGGTGTCGGGCCTGTTGTTAATAAAATCGCATTAGCATTTCGGTAGAGCCAAACAATTGAGGTACTTAGCCCAGATAGTCTGTTTATACTTGAATAATTGTCGATTCCTATCATAGTGCCAGTAAATTTCGGTGGGATGATATTTCCTGATGCATCACAGAATTCATATAGGTGCTGGAGACCACACATATAAAATTTGCCGAGATGTGTGCCCATGCCCACTAAAAAATGTTTCGCATTGAGATTTGTGTAACAGTATCCCATTTCATGGATGCGCCTTAGCATTGCCACCTATGCAAGAGCCGGTAAGAGGAGACAGAAGCTGAAGTTTACTGCTGCAAGGCCAAACTTAGCAATGGTTGTTACGCTAAACTTCTTTTTCAGCATTTGGTGAACTTGAGCTATATTTGGGCCGATTTCTTCCACGATTCGCAAAAAAGAGCCGTTCTTTATCTGCAATAGATACAAGTCAGGCAGAATAGCTAGAAGGGTTTGAGGATGAGTGCTAATGAAGAAAGCGAATGGTAATTACTTCCTTTTAATTCATTGAATAGTTTGGATTCTATCATCGCGCTTTTTTTGGTGTCCTCGCCCTTGCAGTCAGTCTGAGATGCACGGTAAGATTGCTAAATATTGCGAAATTGCCTACCAGAATAGCAAGACCACTGCGCCGGCCGTCTTTCTGAGAACCTAATAAATCCCATGCATATGATGAAAAATCGACTGAGGTATCAGGTACATCGATAAAATTCTTCGTTGTCAGACATATAGACTGCCTTTGGATCAATCTTCCAAATAGAGGTGCTCCCTTTGGGAGACCTGGCTTTTGATTTGGTTTCCATTAGAAGCTTAGATCTCTACTCAATAACGTTTTATTCTATGAAAAGCATTAATTAAAGCGTTTTCAGAATTTTTTAATTTTAGCAAGCACACGGGACAAGCTTTGATCTTAATAATATAAAATTAGCGCGATTTATCTGGGGTTTTTGGAAATTACTTGTTTAATCAAGAAGAATTATTAATATTTCGACATCATTCTAACTGGAATCAACTTTATCCATCAGAACTATTCGATTTACAGATTGTTGATTCTGTAAATGGCTCTACTCGTTATGATTCTGAAGTCTTTTTAATTCTGTGTTTGACGAAGCGAGGTAATTAAATGCGGAACAAATGATAAGAATACATATCAAATTCTTGAAATTCCCTCGAATATGCGTTTAGTGCTGAGAAAATTATTCGGAATAGCGCAGAGAGGCGGTCCCTTTGCTTAACAATCTGCTCAGACTCTGTAGTTGTAATCCTACTCAATTCTAGTTCTCAGTGGTACCAAGTTGATATTCAAAGTGATTTGAAAAGACGAGTCTCTTGGAGAGAGAGAGTCATTCACAAGCTTGATCCTTCCTTCCTAACTCAAGCACTGGCGCATCCTTGAAACGTTCTTCTTCTTCATCAGAAATCAACCACTGAGTGCAATCCGTAATGATAGGCTCTGGTCTCGGTGCATGTTTTATGTCATGACTATAAAAAGAAAGTGATGAAAAGCAAAATGTCTAAGGAGGTTGATGACATCGCTTTAATTCAAAGTTAAATTATGAATTTGATAGATTATCTTAAGAAGCAACTTGTTTCAATAAAAGAAAATGGAGTGACTAATAAATCAGATCTGAGAAGTTGAGATTTGCTAAAACCATAAATAGAGTTGACGGTTCCTTCTAAGCGACTACTCGGCTCTTTTACGATCCACAGCAGACTATTTGAAAACTTAAAATTACTCCTCTTTTTTTTTGTAATTTTCAATTTTGCTCAAAACACGTTGTAAGTGTGCCATTATTTTCAAAATCAGAATACTATGACCTAGTCCCACAGCAAACTCTCATTAAGTCAGCAGCTAAGATCTTTCTTTTTTACCTCAGTTAATAATCATATTCCAGAAATCAAGCGCTGCAACTGTCTCTTTCATCAAGTTTCATCCACAGTTTCATCCAACTTGCACCAGATCCCCAGTAATGACTCCTATTCGAGGCAAGGGAAAAATCGATAAGAAATAACTCCACTCATGATTTCCAGCGGCCTTAAACAAAATCACGATAGAATTTCATGAGACATTTCAAGTCCACATTCTTGGCTGGCTCGACACAGGATTTTCACGAATTATGATTTTCTTGAGATTGAAATTGAATAGCAAATGATTTTCTTAGGAAGCAAGTCTCCTGTATCAGGACCTTTGAGTCAGCATTTGTGTGTTAGCTTTACCTATGAAAACTAATCACTCCGCACATTTTTTTTTTAAAATTGTACAAAAAAACGGCATCAAATGTAAAGCATGCTTCTTATTTTAATTAAGTGCTTCGCGAGATCAGAATTTTTAAGGAGAGCATTGTTATTTTAAGACAAGAATATTAACAAGGGCTATTTATTGCGATATCATTTCTTAAAATAACCTCCCACTCTAATAGGCTATGAGTAAAAAATGCAGCGGTTTAATAAATAAATTAATTAACTCTCACTCAAAGGAATAATCAAACTAAACAACTTTAGACCCATGGCAAGTCCATTTGAAAATGTTCCTGGAAAAATTTTCCTCGGTGGAATCTCTCCTATAACCACTCACGATATGGTTTATAAGTACTTCTCGGCCTTTGGAGAGCTCATTGACTGCGTGGTCATGCAAGACCGAGCGACCGGCAAGTCCAAAGGCTTCGGATTCGTAACTTTCAAGGATTCAGTCGTAACCAACATCGTACTCTCTCAAGCCCATGTTATTGGAGGGAAAGAGGTACCAAAAACCTGGAAAAAGAGGAATTCTAACATATTTTTAATAGATTGATTGCAAACGAGCAGTTCCCAGAGACCAGAAGGTCGACGTGACCAAGGAGGAGGTTTCCTATCGCACTAAGAAGCTCTTTGTCGGAGGTTTGCCTCAGACAGTTACCGACGAACAGTTCAGAGAGTACTTCGACCAGTTCGGACGGATCGAGGATTCCGTCATCATGGTAGACAAAGTTACTGGAAAATCACGTGGCTTTGGTTTTATTACCTTCGAAAGCGAAGAGAGCGTGGAGCTGGCGGTTTCTCGCTACTATGACAACAAAATAGATGGGAAATGGATCGAATGTAAGAAGGCGCTTCCTCGTGACTCCAACGCGTCAACAACGACGGTCTCACCTTCCTTGAGTGCGTATTCTTCAAAGAAAAATTCTGTGAACCAAAACGCAGCCGATAACGATTTAGAAATCGTACGAGGGATTTTATCAAATAACCAAGGACCTTCAAGCGGTTACTCTTCGAAGAAGAACTCGATGAACAAAAATACCGCAGAGAACGATTTGGAAATTGTACGTGGAATCGTGGGAAATAACCAAGGGCCTTCAAGCGGTTACTCTTCAAAGAAGAACTCGATGAATAAAAACGCTGCTGAGAACGACTTAGAAATCGTTCGAGGGATCCTCGCAACCAACCAATCGTTCCAGAAGTTATCTATTTCAGATAACGGGAACAGCGAGTTCACGCCCTCGCCTTTCGGTGATGTTTCTCAGCAGTCTGGACTCCAACCCAATTGGAATAACGTGGGTCAGCCGACCAACTTAAATAAAATGTGGAACGAGATTCCCTCTGACGTTAATCGTATGAATCAACAGATTCCTGTCCAATGGGAGCAGCCACAATACCAGTACCAGCAGGGCATGCAACAACCAATGCAAGGGTACCCTACACAAAATGTGTACTCCACTCCCGTGTTTCAGCCGACTTACCCGCAGCAACAATCCCCGCATTTCGGCTACACTCCAGAGCCCAAGAAGATGTACCAGCCAACCCAGAGCAATTTTGCCGAACCCAATAAAATTTCGGACCAAGACGATGAGTTATTCAACGAAATTTTTTCGTTGGTAGGAGGAGGAGAGAATCCCTCGCAAGAAGAGGAGACTAACTATCGAAGAGGAGCCATAAACATTTCTTCGAATGTGTTTCACCCGAGTCAATTTATCTTCGGTGATAAGCCTCCGACCGGTCTGAATATGAATAGCGCGACTTTTCAGAACTTCAAGGAGCCGACTGACCTTGGGATGGGGTTCTTCTCGCAGCCAATGCAGCAGTCGACTAACTCGACGAAGTAAAGAGGGGGAGTGCTCTTTTAGGTCAGGGTAAATCGGTTCGAAAAGGTGTTTACGCAATGAAGATTATCTATTGATCTATTGAGTTCGAGATAAGGATAGGACTCTGAATTTTTTGTATGAATTTAAGCTATTATTTTAGGTTGGGTAGCATTATTAGTTTAGGTGTTTATTCAAAGAGATCTTAAAGATAAGAACATTAAGCACAATAAAAGCTATTGTTGAAATATTAGTAAATTCATTCTTGATCCTGAATGTGTAATAACGTAGTGTTGTTTTGCTAAGAATAAGTCAGAAGATATTTAAAATAACTGAGTGCTTTACTTCTTATTTAGACTAGATTAATAGCGGTATTACTCTGAAGGGAAGTTGATATCGGAGTTTTGTTGAGAAAATGCAAAAAATGGTTGAAATTTACAAGACATAGCCCGTTTTAAGATTATATGCTTTTATTCTCAATCGGACTCCGTTGAGTCGAATTGGTAGTCTTTCATATCATTATTTTCATAAAAAGGGAATGCGCATTGACTTGTAAAATTCAAGGTAAAGTTCAAAGCACATTCCCCGAGATTGGCAGGCCTCTGTGAAGCTGGAGATAAAATTCAAGAAAAGCAGCTGACTATCTTCTCGATGAAATACTAGACAAAGCCCACAACCAAGCAAACCCCATTTCTTCCCTAATTAAGCCTATCAGAAATCATAGTTACCTAAATACTTATAATTTAGCAAATGGCCTATTAAAAGCACTCAGGTGCTCACTACAAAGAAATTCTCCTCCACTTTCCAGTCATCCGCATCAGCTCAGTATCCCTCAATTCGTTGTTGGAAATTCCTGATTTTAAGGAAATAATTCAATACGAAGTTGCCCAGAAAAAAACAAAAAATGAATTTTTTCTCAGGCTAGAACAGTTGTTCTCCTGATGTCATTTCCTCATGGAATCACCTCTTCATTTCATCAAGAAGAAAAGAGAGCAACCAGCAGCTGGCTCTCTAGTAAATGCTAACCCATAAAAGGACTGAAAGCTAATGACCAGTGGAAAATTCCCGAGGAATTCTGAGGATCCAGCCTTCGAGACACAATTTAACTACTTAGATCTCCCTCAGCGGTGGCAATTTAGCTACTTTATTTCATAAAGTAATACCAGCGCTCTTTGGCCTTCTCAGTAGTAAATAATGTCCCGAAAAAGAGAGGTTGCAGGAAAAAAATGAAACTTTCTCCAATTATTTTGCAGCTCCTCGGGTGTGATTTATCGAGTTTGATTGAGAAAAGGATTATAATTTTTATTGACTAATCGGTATAAATAGCGTGAAGCTTATCAGAATCACAAAATTTATGCATGAGAGCCCAACTGGTTCTTAATTAGTATTTTCAGAGCCGTCGTTACTGAAATTGCCGCTGATCAGCCTAATGAAAGAATCCAAGGAGCGTTTGATGCCAACGGGCATCAATAAATCTTCAGACATGGTTGGGAAAGCAGCTTATAAATTATACAGTTTAATCGTCTTGAGACTCGATAAAATTTATTGCTCAAATCGATCTTTTTGTGTTTATGTATTTTATTCCAGGTCGGCTTTATTAAACGGTTTTTAAACTGCAGCCACAAACAGCATAAATTTCTTCAAATAAAAAAAGAATAAATAAAACTAAGATGAATGATATACCCAAATTCAAATGTTCAATCTTTTCTGTAATAAAAGTCTGTTAGCTTGAGCGGTTGTTTTTCTCCCCTAAAGCGTGCGAGGCTGCTCAAGCCTTCTAAAGTTGTTCTAATTCCCACCAGAGCAGCGGAATGCCTTTGCGTTTGCACAATCGATAAACAACGAGTAATGAACGCGCGAATTAATAGGGCTGAGATTCTTATTACGTTCTAAAATTCTTTCACTGAAAATCGAATTTTGTGTATTAATTCCAGTGAAGAATCAATATTTTGGAAAATAATTCTCATAAGTTAGCCTTAGTTCGTGGTTTCTGAAATAATTATAAATTCGACAGCTTTCTGGTTTCCTTTTTGAGTCAGAAAAGGGGAAGAAGAGGTTTGGGTGCCATCTGATGTGGAGTGCTCAGTGCTCTGAGGGATGTGACTTAAAATTTGCAAGACTTTTGGCACTTAATTTAGAGTCGGATGAAATATTCTCTGAAAAAGAATGGAATTATGTAGTTTGCTAGAGCTCTAATGAGGAATCTTTCGTTCAATTTAGGAATGGGTTTGAAGTTTTGCAACTCCAGAATGGCCAGATTACTGAGATTACTTGAAAATAGAGAAATGAATTGAGCAAAGATTATGAAAATATCAGAGTAGCAATACGTTTTCCTCCAAATCAAGTGATAATTGCAAGAATTTTGAGTTTTCGAAAGGAAAGTGCAACTATTTTTGATGACTATTTCTAATTTTAGTCCAGTATTGCCAGCAAGACAGGGCATATACATACAGAGCCTCTTTTATAGCTCGCTTTTCTCAATGTTAAATGAAAGCCACAACCTTAAGAGGTGAACGAAGTTTCACAGTATTGTGATGATTACGAGAGGAAAAATTTTCGAAAATTGAGAATTTTAAGTTCAGGCCACCCTGAACTAGGCCAGTAAGGCTCTTTCTGTATTGAATTGAGGATAAATTGAGAGATCATGACTTCTTTCCAGATAAGATCAATAGAATAGATTATTTTCAAGTACTTGTTCTGGTTTTCCAAAAAATCTGCTCTGATTAATGGGAATATATATCGAAAAGCAGCCAAGAAAGCCCAGACTTAATGGTAAGAGTCGCACTGAGAGGGCATACAGCTATGAACTAATTGTGGTCAACTTAAGAATTTCTGTGGGAGTTTGTCATCATTTAATTCTGAAATGTGAATTATTCATTCAAGAGAAAAAATTAATATCAATTTTGAAGTTGGAATGAAAGATTATAAAACACTGGATATGGTTAATGGTTTTCGTTGCTCATCAATCTTTACTAGCTACTGATTTGATAGCATACTGGCATTCTGATTTCTTATTTATTCTATGTATGCAATCGACCTGAGTTTAATGATGGAGTCTTCCAAATTCCAAGACACTGATTTAGGTTACATTGCTTTGAGGTAAAATTGAGCAAGCAGAAGTTGTCTCTATCACGCCTTCAGAAATACCGTATTTAAATTTGAGACTGAAAAATGAAAGTCCGAAAATATGATAGTTTTTTCTATCCATAATTTCGAACCATTTTAAAGATTTGATAGTCCGGAGAGTGAAAAATTATCAAATTTTCCAGCCAGATAAGGTCGTCTTGCGTTTTCAACAAGTAAAAAAACTAAAAAAGAAATGTATTCGCCCTCTCGAAGATAAATATTTTCTGATTTCGAGTATAAAATCGAAATTTTCATGTTTTGAGCCCTAAAACAAAGCATTTTCCCTTTTTTCTAAAATAAAATTTCAGTCTTTAAACCATCGAAAATTCGAGCGGCGAAAATGATTATATCCGAAGGTTTGGGGGCTCGAAAATCTGGCAGTTTTCTTAGAGAATTACGGTGTCTTGATTTACCAAAAAAATTAAAAAACAATATATATACGGTTTCGATTTGTTTCAGGGTTTTTTCATTAATCGATCTCTACTGCACATAGTAAATACGAGTTGCAATTGACTTCAGATAGCTTGGTTGATAGATTTATGGAGCAGATAATGAAAGAGATTATTCTCAATTCAAGCAATATGAAAAGCCGTTTAGTATTATTCATGACATTTTCATTCCTTGTTTATAATTGATATGTGTTGATACTTTTTTCTGGTTTTTTGTTTAAAAAAAAAAGAAAAAAGAAAAATGACTAAAAGTTGTTTGATGATCGCCCTCTAATCACTGCGCTTATGAACCTTTATTAATTTGCATGAGAGCCATTAGATCAATAATGTACTTTCCACTTTTAAAAGATTTATAATCTTTCGAGAAGGTTCATCCTGCGAAGAATCAACGCGATCCTTTCACTTTTGAATCTCTTGCAATATTGCCTTAGAATAGAAGAGAAAAATAAATGCACTAAAAGACTTTAACAATGAGCCCAACTCCAACAGAATTGTAAGCAATTTGTACTGATATCAAATCATTTTGATGATATTGAACCGGTCTTTCATAATTCAAATAGAATTTAAAAATGTCGACACGCAATATATACTTCTCTCAAATCATATTTTAACATCTATATTGGTATGTGCTCCATGTACTCCTCCTGCTTGTGCTATCAAATAGTCTTGAGCAGCCTTTTTAAGATCGTCAATATGGAGGTCCTTTTTTTCTAATGAGACTGTTATAACAACTGTGATTATGCATATTATACCTTTGTATAACCGAATAAGTCTCCAGTTACCATAGATCAAATACGCAAACGCCACAAGCATAACGACGTTCCAAGGCTCCGTACCGAAGACCGTTAACAAAGCGACCACAACCGTAAGCACGACTAAAGCTTGCTGGAATAATTCCGTGAGCTTCAAGCTTCTTTGATAATAAGCGATCAGTCCTAAAATTGGAAGCACTAATGCAGCTGCCCAGAAGATTGCATAAGTCCATGTCCAAATTGCAGAGAGACTAAAAGCTCCTAACACCAGGAGTATCCACCCGAGGACCATCAAGCCCTATGAAACGAAATTCTTATTCGAGTAATAAATTCTGCCTCGTTACCAACATGGTCCATAAACCGTAAATATACCATTTAAATTCTTCTTTAATTTTCTTGTCAATTATTGCTGCTTGAAGGGCTTCTCGTTGAGCTTCAGCTGTACGGGAAGCTTAAAAAAAACGAAAAAGATTAAGAATGTACGCGAATGGATTGGAGATTCGTTTTGAGTAGGTTTCCCTGACGAATCTCGAGCTTGATGGTTGTTTGGAGTTTGATGAGGATGGCTTGGTGAATGCTGTTCTGGAAGAGTGCCGTAGTTGCCTTGAGAGTGAGACATCTTTTTTAATTAAAGTGAGATTACAATTAATTAGGGTGCCCGTTTTTTGTTGGTTAGCGCAGATTAGATTCTTTTTGTTGAGGCTTCTTTGGCATAATAGAGAAT